>Ga0213834_100067_pt1 | contig 143556 bp, 135 predicted proteins | sample SWPTP12_FD_160580 | JGI IMG/M metagenome (GOLD analysis project Ga0213834, IMG submission 160580) | Coastal seawater microbial communities from Marineland, Florida, United States - SWP TP1 #2 | ecosystem: Environmental > Aquatic > Marine > Coastal | place: USA: Florida | collected 2016-08-06 | reverse complement strand
AAAGTAACATTATTTAGTTTGCATTTTTAAATAATTTGACTTTATTTTACAGAATAAAATTTAACAATTATAATTTAGTTTTAATATGGAAATGAATGTTTCAAACACGGATGAGCAAGTAATTGCTAAGAAAAAAGGAGGTCTTAATCCTGCGGTAATTATTCCTATTTTATTAGTAATAGGTATTGCCATTTATTTATTTGTTTGTGGTAACCCATCAAACTTTACTGCTGATCCACGTATCGATGGTGCAGCTTCAGTTGCTTTCGCAGATATCGAAAGTAAGGAGTTACATCCACACGGTTTAGGAATGGTTTATATGGGAGGATTTATCGTACCTATCCTTATTACATTCATGATCACAGTTATTGTATTTGCTATCGAGCGTGCATTCGTTTTGAGCAAAGCAGCTGGAAATGGTAGCGTTGATAATTTTGTTTTGAAAATTAGAAGCTTGCTAAACCAAAACAAAGTTGACGAAGCTCTAGAAGAGTGTGACAGACAGCAAGGATCTGTAGGTAATGTTGTGAAAGAAGGTCTTACGACTTACAAAGCATTAGCTAAAGATACTACACTAGACAAAGAACAAAAAATGGCTGCGCTTACAAAAGCAATCGAAGAAGCTACTACGCTTGAGATGCCAATGCTTGAGAAAAACATGATGATCCTTTCTACACTAGGTACAGTTGCAACTTTGGTAGCACTACTAGGAACGGTAATCGGGATGATCAGAGCATTTGCTGCCCTAGGTGGTGGAGGTGGAACTCCTGATGCTGCTGCATTGTCTATCGGTATCTCCGAAGCATTGATGAATACAGCTTTAGGTATTGGTACTTCTGCAATCGCAATTATCCTTTATAACTTCTTTACGTCTAAAATTGACGGATTGACTTACAAGATCGATGAGATCTCTATGAGCATCCAACAGTCTTTTGCTGAGTTTCACTAAGAAATTCCTGAAAGATAAATTTTCGAAAGTATAATTCTGAATTATATTTTCAAATTCATAAATTAGTTAACAAAGACATTTATAATAATGGCGAGAATTAAACCAAAAAGACATGGAGTAGTTACGGACATGACCGCAATGTGTGATGTTGCGTTCCTTCTACTTACATTCTTTATATTAACCACACAGTTCAAGAAACCGGATGTGGAGTCAATAAAACCGCCTTCTTCTATATCAGAGAAATTACTTCCTGATGCAAGTCTTATGACGATAAATGTTACGCCAGCTGGGACATTCTATTTCCAACCTGTAGAAAACGGGACAGAAAGAATTCAGCTTCTTGATAAAATGGCTGCGAAGTACAAACTTCCTGCATTTTCTAATCAAGAAAAAGTAGCATTTACGAAAGTACAGGCGGTAGGAGTACCAATCGGACAGCTAAAAAGTTATTTGAATCTTCCAGAAGATAAACAGAAAGCTTTCAAAGCAACAACAGGTATTCCAATGGATAGTACAAACAAACAATTGATCGACTGGGTACAGCAGAGTTTAGCCGTTAATCCTAACTATAAGTTAGCAATTAAGGGAGACGTAACGACGAAGTATCCAAAAGTAAAAGGTTTGTTTGAAGGTTTAAGAGATATTGATTTTCTTAAATTCTGGTTGATCACATCACAAGAAAAATCTAATTAATTCTATTAGAAATGGCAGAAGTTCAAGTAAAAGAGGATAGCGGGAAAGGCGGCAAGGTCCGTTCGAAGAAGCAGAACACCCGCGTAGATATGACGCCGATGGTAGATTTAGGATTTCTTTTGATAACATTCTTTATGTTTACCACAACGTTTAGTAAACCAAATGTAATGGATCTAGGTCTTCCGGCAAAACCGAAAGAAAACCAGAAACCACCAGATACAGAGATTAAATTGAGTAATTCACTTTCTTTAATTATTGGAAAAGACAACAAGATTTTTTACCATCAGCAAGATCAGCAAGGTCTTAATGATCAAACTCTTGTCGAAACCAATTTTGACAGAGAAGGTATTACGAAAGTAATAGAGCAGGCAAAAGCTAGAGCAGCAGATAAAGACAAATTCACAGTAATTATCAAGCCAACAGACGATGCAGTATATAAAAACTTTGTAGACATTCTAGATGAGATGGCTATCACCAAGAACGAAAGATATGGGGTTACTGATATCAAACCTTGGGAGGAGGCTATTTACAAAAAGAAAGTAGGAGAATAATTCCACTACAAGTAACATATTAATAATATAAAAATGGCAGAAGATAATTTGAAGTACAATCCTACTCTTGATGAGATTGTATTTGAAAATAGAAATAAAGAATATGGAGCTTACGACCTAAGATCTGCATATTCGAGATTGCTTACAAAGTCTTTTTTGATTGGAACCGCTTTCTTTCTTCTTCTTGCAATTTCACCACTTATTTATCTTAAGATTCAGCAGATGAATGCTAAAGATGCTGTAGAGGTAGATGCAAATTTGGTAGAAATTTTAGAGGATGAACCAATCATAGAGCAACCTAAAGAAGAAGAACCACCGCCACCACCTCCTCCAAAAGAAGAGGAAAAGCAGGAAGTAATTCAGAATGTTGTTCCGGAACCTAAAAAGGCGCCAAAGATTGAGACACCACCGCCGCCAATTACAAAACAATTGGAGACGACAACAGGACTTCAAAATCAGGAAGGTGTGAAAACTCCGGTTTATGCACCACCTCCACCACCTGTAACAGGTAAAGGAGTTGCTGCTGAGGTTAAACCTGTAACAAACGAGGTTTATGAATCTGTAGATCAAAATGCAGAATTCCCTGGTGGTACCAACTCGTTCAGAACTAAATTCAGTAACAATTTTGATTCTGGAAGTCTGGAAGGAGAAGGTACTTTGAAAACTGAGATCACATTCGTTGTGGAAAAAGACGGTTCATTAACGCAGGTTAAAGCAACTGGACCTAACTCAGATTTCAACAGAGAAGCTGAATCTACAGTAAAAGGTATCAAAACAAAATGGACTCCAGGTAAAGTCAATGGACAGCCTGTACGATCTAGATTTAGATTCCCGGTTACAATGAATTTCCAATAAGGATTTAATTTGTAACATATTATATAAAAGAGAAGTTATTATAACTTCTCTTTTTTTTTATTAAATTTGTTTTATGTTTAATTGGCTTTCTTTGATAACAGGACTTTTCTACATTGTTTTAGGAATCGTTGTTATCGTATATAAATTCTTCATCGTTATTTTAGAACCTAATGTGGCTTATCCATTAGGCGGATTGCTGATAGCTTACGGTATTTTCCGTATCGTGAGAGCTATTATGTCACTTAAAAATAATAATCAATAAAATGAAAAAAATCCTTTTTCTATTCATAGCAGCTTTTGCTATTATTTTTTCGTGCTCCAAAGAAAAGCCTAAAGAAATTGATACACCTAGCAAAGGCGAAATAACAGTTGAAGCAGACGAGTCATTCAAAAGTGTGGTGGAAGCTTTGGCGGAAAGATATACAGCGCTTAATCCTGGTACAAAAATCAATGTGGTAATAAAAAAGGAAGATCTTGGACTTTTGGATGTTTTGGATAGAAAAGTACGTATAGCAGTGATGTCCAGAGAACTTTCCAAAGAGGAAAAAGAAGCTTATGATAAAAAAATAGATTTGCCGTGGCTTCCCGGTAAATTTGCGGCAGATGCAGTTTTGTTCGTGGTTCCGAAAGATTCACCTTTAGAATCAATTTCGATGGAAGAGATTTACAGCGAATTAAATTCAGACAAAAAAAGATTGATCTTCGACGGAACAAATGCCAGCAATCTGAATTTCATCGCCCAAAAATTCAAAAAGAATCCTTCAGATCTTAAGTTTTCTATCATTAATGGAAATGAAAATGTAGCTGAGCAACTGAAGAATTATCCGGACAAAATTGGAGTTATCAGTTATAATACAATCAGCCGGCCATTTGGAAAGGAGGCAGAAAAACTTAGAAGCGAACTAAAAGTGCTGAAAGTAATTAAGGATAATAAGGCATACGATGTTTCTAATGAGAATTTGAAGGAGATGTCTTATCCGTTTACCAGAGTTCTGTATTTCATTTCCAACGAGGCATATTATGGCCTGGGGAATGGATTTATCAGGTTTTCTTGCCAGCAACTGGGACAGATCGTTGTTGAGAAAGAAGGACTTCAGCCTTACAATATTTTTAAAAGGGAAGTTCGAATGAAATAATTTAATTTTTAATATTTATTTAACAGAATAATCAAAGTTTAATTTATATTTTGGTCTAAATATTGTCGATAAAACCAAAATTTACAGTTAAGAAAAATGAAAAAAGAGAATAAAATGAATTTATCAAAAAAAATTGTTGTTACAGCTGCGGTAGGCTTTTTTACAAGTTTTAGTTTTGCACAATCTGTACAGGACGGAATTAACTTTGTAGACAGCCAGAAATATGCAAAGGCAAAACAAAATTATACAGATCTTATCAATCAAAATCCTAAAGAAGCAAGCAATTACTTCTATTTGGGTAACACATATTTAACACAATTCGACCCGAATTTTGATCTTGCAACAGAGAGTTTTAATAAAGGTCTTGCTGCTGATCCTAAAAGTTATTTGAACAAATTAGGTTTGGCTGCTGTCAAATTAGGAAAAGGTGATAAATCTGCTATCACGGAAATTCAGCAGATTGTAAAAGATTCAAGAGAGAAAGATGCAGAAGTGCTTTTCAGAGCTGGTGAAGCTTTGGTATTGTTTGAGAAAAACAGTTCTCCGGATCTTGCGATCACACTTTTGAACAAAGCGGTTGAGAAATCTCAGAAAGCTGGCGTTCCTGCTAACTATTATTATGCTCTAGGGGATGCTTACAGAATCAAAAAAGATCCGGGTAATGCAATGACCGCTTATGATAAAGCAGAAGCTGTAGCGAAAAATAAAGCTTCCGTTTATACAAGAAAGGGTACACTTTGGATCGCTGCACAACAATGGCAGCAGGCGAAAACAAACATCGATAAAGCGATTGCGGTAGATCCAACTTATGCACCAGCTTACAAAGCTTTGGCAGGTTTCAATATCAAATATCAAAAGAATGCGGAAGCAACTCAGAATTTGATCAACTACACCAAGTATGCAGATGAAGATCCTTACACACAATTAGAAATTGCTAAGCTTTATTTTACGAATGAGGATTATGCTAATGCAAAAACAACGTTAGACTCTGTCTTTGATAAAGTAAATGATCCAATCAAACATAAATTGAGAGCTTACATCCTTTACGGAGAAGCAAAATATGCTGAAGCAAAACAAAGTATGGATACTTTTTTATCTCAGGCAGACAAGTCAAGAGTTCAGGCTTCTGACGAAGGTTTGCAAGGTTTGATTGCAGCCGGACTTGCTAAAGATGAGAAAGATGCAGCTAAAAAAGCTGAGCTTGAAGCAATCTCTAAACAAAAAGTTGCTTTTGCTAAAACTGCTAAGGATGAAACCCTGAATTGGGATGAGGAGCTAGCAAAAATCAAAGGTGGATTGGTTGGTATAACAGCTGATGCTGGAGGGACTTCTCCTGAAATTGAAGCTTTGAAAGCTAAAGTGGCAGCGAATGCACAGGATACGGATGCACTTTATAAATTGGCACAAGCTTATCAGGATGTAAAAAACTGGAATGGCGCTATCCTGACTTGGCAAAAAATGATTACACTTCTTCCAACGTGGGAGCCGGCTTATTACAGCCAAGGTTACGCTTATCAACAGGCGGGAAGCCAGGAATTAGCTTCTGCAGCATATCAGAAGTATATTGATACTTTAATGGCTAAGCCAGCAGCAGATCAAGAGGCGAATAAAGAGACAATGTCTTACGCTTATTTTGCTATTGCTTTTATCGCAAAAGACAGTGATAAAGAAAAAGCGAAAGCTAATATTGCAAAATCATTAGCTCTGAATCCAACTTATGCAGATGCATTAGCGCTTCAAAAAGCACTTGGTCAGTAATCTGACATAAAACTTATATTCAAACTTCCCAATTCGTAAGATTGGGAAGTTTTGTTTTTATTAATTTTGCAAAAATATTTTAAAATGAAATGTGATTTTCTAGCTATAGGAGCGCATCCGGATGATGTTGAACTAGGTTGTGGCGGAACTATTATTAAGTTAATTTCTGAGGGAAAAACCGTTAGCATTATAGATTTGACAGAAGGAGAATTAGGAACCAGAGGAACCGCCGAAACACGTGCTAGAGAAGCAAGCGATGCAGCGCAAATCTTAGGAATTACCGCAAGAGAAAATTTGAAACTCAAAGATGGTTTCCTGACTAACTCTGAAGAATACCAATTGAAAATTGTTGAGAAAATCAGAAAATACAGACCAGAAATTGTTTTGGCAAATGCGATAGATGATCGTCACCCGGATCACGCAAAAGCTGCAAAATTGGTTTCTGACGCGTGTTTCTTAGCAGGTCTTAAAAAGATTGAAACATTTGATAATAATGAATTACAGGAAGTCTGGAGACCAAAACATATCTTCCATTACATCCAATGGAAAAACGTGGTTCCTGAATTTGTAATTGATATTACAGGTTTTCTTGATAAAAAAATAGAAGCTTGTCTTGCGTATAAAACCCAATTTTACAATCCCGAATCAAACGAGCCAATTACGCCAATTGCCACAAAGGATTTTCTGGAAAGCCTGACATACAGAGCACAGGATCTCGGAAGGCTCTCAGGAGTTGAGTTTGCAGAGGGCTTTACAACAGAAAAATTAATTGCACTCGAAAATTTTGATGGAATTGTTTGCAATTAAATGATAAAATGCTATATTTGCACACGCAAAAACGGTGATTGTAGCTCAGTTGGTTAGAGCGCCGGATTGTGGTTCCGGAGGTCGGGGGTTCGAGACCCCTCATTCACCCACAGAGTAAAAGCGCATTCTTTTTAGAATGCGCTTTTTATTTGGAAAATGTTTTGTTACTTTTAGATTTTTAAAATGAGTATGAAGCATAACAATAACTTCGACTTTCTACGATTTTTGTTTTCATTATTAGTTGTAATAGGGCATTCTATGATTCTAAGCAAGAAGTCTGAGTTTTGGAATGGTTTTTTAGCATCCATGCCAAATTATAGTGTATGTGCTTTTTTTGTCATCAGTGGTTTTCTAGTATACTCTAGTTTTGAACGAGTTAAAAATATACGACAGTATGCAAAAAACAGGCTCAAAAGAATACTGCCGGCATACTTCTTCGTCGTCATTTTTTTCTCAATTTTTTTATTTTTCTTTTCAACTGCCGATGCGGATAAATATTTTTCGGTAGAGTGGGCGAAATATTTGGGGGTTAATTTTATCTTCGCCAATTTTTTAAAACCTTGTATTCCTTTTGTTTTTGAAAGTAATCCGGAATGCGCTATAAATGGTTCTTTGTGGACAATTAAAGTGGAATTAATGTTCTATTTGTTCGTTCCCGTTTTATATTATGCATTGGTTAAAAAATCTTTAAAAACAAAAAATATCAGTCTAATTGGACTGTACCTCTTTTCTTTTATTTACAGCTTTTTAGCGGAAAAATATTATGGTTACGGGATGGTAAAGCAATTACCTGGAAGTCTTGGCTACTTCATAAGTGGCATTCTCATTTACATCAATCTGGATTTCTTCCAAAAACATTCTTCCAAAATATTGCCAGCCGCAATCATATTGTCAGCTCTGGAATTTTATTTTCTACCAGTTAAGTTTGTTTTCCCGTTTTCATTGGGTATTTTGATTATATGGTTTGCATTCGCTGACATTCCTTTAAAGAACTTTGGAAAGCACGGCGATTTTTCTTATGGAATGTATTTAGTACATTTCCCTATTATTCAATTATTTATTCAAGAAAAAATATACGATAATTATTCTTACGCAGGATTGATTGTAAGTTATATCATTATTTTTCTCTGCTCAGTTTTAATATGGAAGTTTATAGAATCTCCATTTCTTAAAAAAAGGAAACAAATTGCGTAATGTAGATCAAACAAAAAACGCATCAGTTGAGATGCGTTTTTTGTTTTTAAACTTCGTCGTCAGACTCTATGGTAAAAGATTTTGATTTGAAGTCTTTATCGTGTCTTTCAGAGATCACATCTTCGCCTTTTTGCTGGATGATGAAATCTGTGGATTCTTCGAAAAGTTCCTGGAAACTTTTGAAATCTTCTTTGTAAAGATAGATTTTATGTTTTTCAAAAGTTGCTTCTCCATTTTCTCCGAAATTCTTTTTGCTCTCGGTAATGGTTAAATAATAGTCACCTGCTTTTGTCTCCCGCACATCAAAGAAATACGTTCTTCTGCCTGCTTTCAACACCTTAGTGAAAATCTCATTCTCATGTCGTTCCTTAAATTCACTCATCGTTATATATTTTTAAAAAATGTGTATTAACAAATATAACAGAATTCTCGGAAATTCAAAATGTTTTGTTAAAAAAACCTCAAAAATGATCGTTTTTCTTAAATTTTTAATAAAATTATTACTAATGTGTTACTGAATCTAATTCAGATATAAAATTTCGTCAGCTCTTTTTGCGCTTGATTCTCTGTGAGTTATGATGATGGAAGTAGTGGTTTTTAAGTCCTTATCGATATTCTGAAGAATGTTTTCTTCGGTCTCTGTATCCAAAGCAGAAAGGCAGTCATCGAAGATCAAGATATTAGGTTGCTTTATCATAGCTCTTGCGATGCAAATCCTTTGTTTCTGCCCGCCAGACAGCATTACACCCCGTTCACCAACCATTGTTTCGTACTGTTCTTTGAACTCCTCAATATTTTTGTGAACATCCGCTTTTTTCGCCATTTCTACCACCAAGCTTCTATTTGGCTTGTCAATCGCAAATCCGATATTATTCTCAATCGTATCAGAAAAAAGATAACTTTCCTGCGGTGTGTAGCCCAATTGATCCCTGTATAATTTCAGGTTATGTGTTTTTAAATTTTTTCCGTCAATTAATATTTCGCCTTCATCCGGATCAATCAATCTGCAGATCAATTGTGCAATCGTGGATTTTCCGCTTCCTGTTTTTCCCATTATCGCAAGAGATTTCCCTGCATCAACTTTAAAACTAAGATTGTCAACAGCTTTGATTCCGGTATTAGGATACGTGTAGCTCACATTTCGGAATTCTATTTCGCCATTGATAGGATAAATCTCGGTATTTGTATTGACGATGTCAGATTTCACATCCATAAACTCGTTCACACGCTGCATACTTGCTTCCGCTCTCTGATTCACAGACGTTACCCAGCCAAGCATTGAGAAAGGAAATATCAGCATATTGATGTACATAAAGAAATCTGCAATCGTCCCAACGCTCATTTCGCCGGCAATATATTTCTGTCCGCCAATGTACAGAATGGCGACATTCAAAAGCCCGACAACGAATAGGATGATCGTGAAAAAGTAAGCTTCCGTTCTCGCAAGATCTAAGGCCTTATCCTGGTAATCTTTAACTTTAATTCCGTAATTTTTCTCAATATATCTTTCTTTACTGAAAAATTTGACAACCCTAATTCCCGAAAAACTATCCTGAACAAAAGTCGAAATGCCAGATTGGCTTTTCTGCATTACTTTCGATTTTTTGTTAATAATATCACTCACTTTATAAATTCCGAAAGATAGAATAGGCAGTGGCACCAAAGTCCACAGCGTCATCTGAACATCGGTCATAAACATATAAACGCTCGTGATAATTAATAAAATAATCAGGTTGACTACGTACATCACGCCAGGTCCAAGATACATTCTGATCGCTACCACATCTTCACTCAATCGGTTCATCAAGTCACCAATAGTCGTCTTTTTATAATCTGTGACAGACAATTCCTGATAATGCGTGTAGATCTTGTTTTTCAGCTCGTACTCAATTCTTCGGGAGGCAACGATGATAGTCTGCCGCATCATAAAAGTGAAAAATCCGGAAAGCAAAGAACAGCCAATCAGAATTCCGGAATTAATGAAGATAATTCTGAAATAGGCCCAATTATTTTTGACATTAGCAATCAGTCCGGCTTCGTCTGATAATTTGAGTGTCGAGTAGTTTTTCTCAATGATATTAATGGTTTGTCCGATGTACTGGATCTTATAAATCGCAAAAAAATTACTCAGAATAATGAATAAAAATCCCCAAAATAATAAGACGCGGTGTTTCCAGAAATATGGATTAAGTGTTTTTAAAGCTTTCATACTTTTTGCTTTGATTTTCCAAAGGCGATGCGAAATTAATGATTTAAAATTTCTAAGAAGACTTTAAAACAGATATTGAAATTTCTTAACAAATGGTAAGCTATTTTATTATCTGTAATGGTTCTAAAATAACATAATTCAGTATTTTTGTATTCGAAAAATTTAATTAAAAATGAATCCAAAACCTAAATACGATGTTGTACTGATCGGTGGTGGAATAATGAGTGCAACATTAGCAACAATGCTGCACCAATTTGACCCAAAACTGGAAATTGCAATCTTCGAAAGACTGGAAACAGTAGCCAAAGAAAGTTCATCTGCGTGGAACAATGCAGGAACAGGACATTCCGCTTTTTGTGAACTGAACTATACGCCGGAAAAAGATGGTAAAATCGATATTAAAAAAGCTGAATACATTGCAGAACAATTCGAAGTATCTAAGCAGTTTTGGTCTTACTTAATCGACAAAGGCATTATTGATAATCCAAAAGAGTTCATCAATTCCTGCCCGCATATGAGTTTTGTATTTGGTGAGAAGGATGTTAATTATCTTAAAAAAAGACACGAAGCTCTTTTGAAATCACCGCTTTTCCAAGGGATGGAATATTCGGACGATCACGATCAGCTGACAGAATGGATTCCACTGATGATGCAGAAAAGAATGGCATCCGATCAATTGGCTGCTACCAAAATGGATTTGGGAACCGATGTGGATTTTGGAAAACTGACGGTCAAATTAATAGAACATCTGGACAAAACTGAAAGCGTTGAAGTTTTCACCTACCACGAAGTCAAAGAAATAGATGCCGACGGAAAAGGAAGCTGGAACCTGCAGGTGAACGACAGAAAAAACCTGCACAAACAAACCGTGAATGCAGACTTCGTATTCATCGGAGCTGGCGGTTATGCTTTGCCTTTGCTGGATAGTTCCGGCATTGAAGAAAGTAAGGGTTATGGCGGGTTCCCAATCAGTGGGCAATGGCTTGTAAGCAACAATCAGGAATTGGTTGCAAAACATCAGGCAAAAGTTTACACGCAGGCTACAGTGGGCGCACCGCCAATGTCTGTTCCTCACCTGGATCTCAGAATTATTGACGGTGAAAAAGCGCTTTTGTTCGGTCCGTTTGCAGGATTTTCGACCAAGTTTTTGAGAGAAGGCAGTTATCTTGATTTGCCGGAAAGTGTAAATTTCAAAAATATCCGGTCTTTATTCGGTGTTTGGTGGCACAATATGCCTTTGACGAGATATCTGATCCAGCAGGTGACGATGAATAAATCTCAAAGAATGTCGCATTTAAGAGATTTCGTGACCGATGCTCAGGAAAAAGACTGGGAACTTAGAACAGCAGGACAGAGAGTTCAGATCATCAAAAGAGACCGATTCGAAGGTGGAAGACTGGAGTTTGGGACTGAAGTTGTTGTAAATAAAGACAAAAATATTGCATCACTTTTAGGAGCTTCTCCTGGTGCAAGTACATCTGCGTTTGCAATGATTATGGTTCTTGAAAACTGTTTTGCCGATAAACTGAAAACCGACTGGAAAGATAAATTGGTAGAAATGGTTCCAAGCTACGGGAAAAAACTGGCGGAACATCCTGAATTAATCAACGAAATCAGAGCGTATTCCAAAGAAAAACTGGAACTGGAATATTAATGATCACTTTGTCTTTTTATAAACCCGAAGATTTTGAGGATCTTACAAGTTACTCGTTGGATGAGCAACAAAGTCAGTTTACAGCGATGCCAGAAGCGACTTTGGAAATTATAAAAGAAAAAAATACGGGCGACAAATTCCCGGTTACAATTTTTTATCAAAACAAAGCCGTTGGTTTTTTCGTGTTGGATTTCGGAGCAGATAAATTTGAATTGACGGAAAATGAAAACTCCACACTATTAAGATCATTATCCATTAATCCGGATTACCAGGGAAAAGGTGTTGGAAAGACGTCGATGATCATACTTTCGGATTTTGTAAAAGATCATTTTCCTGGGTGTGACGAAGTTGTCCTGGCTGTTAATTTTAATAATAAAAGTGCCTACGATTTGTACCTGAAATGTGGTTTTGAAGATGACGGTAAAACGAGACAGATGAGCAAAGGTTCGCAAAATCTGTTATCAAAAAAGATTTAAATGAGCGAAACAATTGTAAAACCCAATATCGATGAAGAGATTCTTCGCCAGCTTCAGTCGGAAACGCTGGAGGAGAAGCAGGTGATTTTGCATTGCTGCTACAAGTCTGAGTTTTTTCTGGAGGAGAAAATCAGAATCTGGTCATCTACCTATTTGATCGACAGGAATTCTGATCATATTTCCAAACTGATACATTTTGAAAACATCAGTTTGTTTCCTGCCTGGACAGATGTTCCGCATGGGAAAGAGTATTGGTTCACGCTCGTTTTTGCAGGATTGCCAAAAGATTGTAAAGTGTTTGATTTTATAGAACTGATTCCGCAGAATAATGGATTCTTTGAGGAAGGCATTGTGAGAAATGGATCTGATGTTTATAAAATCAGATTAGATATGTAAAAAATAAAAAGGTTCAGAAATTTCTGAACCTTTTTTGTTATTACGAAAGCGTTTCCATTTCAGCTTTGATCTTTTCCTGCAAACCTTCGGAGGCTGCTACCAGCGGAAGTCTGAGGTAATTTTTGATGATTCCTTTCTCAGCCAATATGGTTTTCACGCCGCAAGGATTTCCTTCAGCAAAAATCAGTCTTGTGATTTCTACCAGTGAGTTGTGGATTTTGTAAGCTTCATCCACTTCACGGCTTAGGGCAAACTTTACCATTGTAGAAAACTCTTTCGGATACGCCTGACCAATTACGGAAATTACGCCGTCTCCACCAGCCAAAGTTACCGGCAAAGTGTATTCGTCGTCGCCGGACATTAAAGAGAAGTTTTCTGGTTTTTGTCTCAGGATATCAAAATATTGAAGGATGTTTGGAGCAGCTTCTTTCACCATAAAAAGATTGGGAAATTCATTTGCCAGACGCAACGTTGTAGAAGCTTCCACATTTTGACCGGTTCTTCCGGGAACGTTGTAAATAATGATCTTAACTCCGGTTTCCGCCAAAGCCTTATAATGCTGATAAAGTCCTTCCTGATTAGGTTTGTTGTAATAAGGAGAAACAGAAAGTACCGCTTCGAAGTCCGAAAGATCGGTGTCCAGGATTTGCTGTTTTACTTCTGCTGTATTGTTCCCGCCGATTCCCAAAACTAATGGCAATCTGTTGTTGTTGATTTTGGTAATGTGTGCAATTACTCTGTCCTTTTCGTCCTTGGAAAGTGTTGCAGCCTCTGCTGTCGTTCCCAAAACAACCAGGAAATTGGTTCCGTTGTCTATATTATAATCGATTAATCTGGTAAGAGAATCAAAATCTATGGATAGATCTTCGTTGAAAGGTGTTACCAAAGCCACACCCACGCCTTTTAGCTGACTCATTTTTATATTAAATTTATTTTTCTCAAATTTAATTCATTTTAATAAATAGACAAACATTATATTTGTCTTTATTAAACTAATAATCCTATTTCTGAAGATCCAATAATGCTCTATAACTCACTAAAAAAAATATTTCCCAAAGATTTTTTAATTAAGAATGAACTTTTTTTCAGAAAATTCATTTATGTTTTTTATGTTGGCAAAAGCCACCAATGTCCGATTTGCGAAAAACAATTCCGGAAATTCTTATTGAATCAAAGGGGTGAAAAACTTTGTCCTAGTTGTGGAAGTATGCCGAGAGACAGGCGGCTGATTACAGAATTCAGAAAAGAATTTTCAGAAAAGGAAAAAATTAGATTACTTGATTTTTCGCCATCAAGATCTTTGTACAGAAAGTTTAAAAAAGTAAAAAACATTCAGTATTTTCCCACAGATTTGTCTTCAGATTTTATCTCTGAGTATCAATTTGATATTACAAAAATTCCTGTTGAAGACCAGTTTTTTGATTGTATATTCTGTTATCATATTTTGGAACATATTGAAGAGGATGATAACGCCATGCGAGAATTGAATAGAGTTTTGACGGAAGAAGGTAAAGTTTTTGTTCAGACGCCCTTTATCCAAGGTGCAATCTACGAAGATCCGGAAGTGAAAACAGAAGAAGATAGATTGAGGCATTTTGGACAGAAGGATCACGTGAGAATTTATTCTGTTGCCGGATTGGCAGAAAGGCTTGAACGGGCAGGTTTTAAAGTTCAAATCAAAACTTTTGAAGAGGATGATTATTTCGGACTGCGCCTGAACGAAACTGTACTGCTCCTGACAAAGAATTAATAATTCTGTAACAGCACTAATAATTAAATAGTTAGTTTTAAAAATCTAAATTTCTTAGATTTGTATTCATATATTTTGTCAATGAAAAAAAGACTTTTGGGGTTCGGAATCCTTGGATTGCTGTCAGTTAGCTGTAAAATGCCGCTAAATATCGCAAATATCCATACCGAAAAGAATATTTACATTACAGATCAGCTGGAGGGTGAAAAAACTATGGATGCTGTTATCCAGCCTTACAAACACGAGCTGGAAGGCAAGATGAATGCCATTATTTCTCACACCAATGTAGAGCTTTCTAAATCCGGGGACAACAGCAATCTTGGAAATCTATTGGCAGATTATACTTTTGAAGGCGCTGATGAGTGGGCGAAAAAAAATAATATTCCATCGATAGATGCTGCAGTTATCAATATCGGAGGAATCCGTACAATCATTCCGAAAGGCGATATTCTTACCAAGCAAATCTATGAAGTGATGCCATTTGAGAATGAAATAGTAATTATAAAAATGAATGGAAAGGATGTAGAAGGATTATTCGATTATTACCTCAAAACTCAAAAAAACAATCCGGTTTCTCATCTGATTATCGAAACCGAAAATGGAAGTCTTTCTAAAAAGTTAATCAACGGAAAAACGATAGATCCAAATAAAATCTACTACTTTGCGACCTCAGATTATCTGGCTTTGGGTGGCGACAATATGTTTTTCTTCAGCAAGGGCGAGATGATCTCAACCGGAATCAAAATGAGAGATCTTTTTCTGGAAAAATTCAAACAGAATCCCGAGATTTCATCGCCTGATGATGTAAGACTTATTTTCAAAAATAAAAAATTAGAGGAATAATGCAGAGAAAAGAATTTCTAAAATACATCGGCGGCGGAAGTCTTGCTTTGACATTGGCTCCCAATCTTTTGCTGGCAGAACAGTTTGATTTTATTAAGAAAGAATCTGCTCATAAACTGACGATTCTCCATACCAACGATCAACACAGCAGAATAGAACCTTTTGACGCTTCTTACACCAAGAATCCAAACCAAGGCGGTTTTGCAAGACGCGCATCACTAATCCAAAAAATACGAAGTGAAGAAAAGAATGTTTTGCTTTTGGATTCGGGCGATATTTTCCAGGGAACACCATATTTTAATTTTTTCGGCGGTGAGCTGGAGTTTAAACTGATGAGTATGATGAAGTACGACGCTTCTACAATGGGAAACCACGATTTTGACAACGGCTTGCAGGGTTTCTTAAAAGTTTTGCCGAATGCAAAATTTCCCTTTATCTGCTCCAATTACGATTTTAAAAACACTATTTTGGACGGGAAGACCGAGCCTTACAGAATTTTCGTTAAGAACGGAATCAGAGTCGGTATTTTTGCGGTTGGGATTGAGCTTAATGGTTTGGTAGGCAAAAAGAATTATGCCGAAACTATCTATCACGATCCAATTGAAATAGCACAACATTATTCAGAATTTCTAAGAAAAGAAAAAAAATGTGATTTGGTTATTTGCCTTTCTCATATTGGATTTGATTACAAAGATGAACCGGAGAAAATGTCGGACAAACATCTGGCCGCAAAAACTTCAGGAATAGATTTGATTTTAGGCGGGCACACCCACACATTTTTGAAGGAGCCTTTGACTTTTCAAAATAGAGACGGTAAGAATGTAATTGTCAACCAAGTAGGTTGGGCAGGGATTTTATTGGGAAGACTCGATTTTTATTTTGATAAAAACAAAGGTGTGAAAAATATTTCTTGGAATAATCAGTTAATAGATGAAAACATAATAGTTTAGAATGAAGAAATTTTTATTATTTATATCGTTTTGTATAAGCTTGATGTCCCAGGCTCAAACCAGCAAATGGACAGATCTTTTTTCTTACAACAATGTTTTGGTCGTTCGGGAAGATAATGACAGATTGATCGCTGCTACAGGAAATGGTGTTTTTTACTATTATCCATCCACAGGAGAAATTAAAAAACTGTCGAAAGCAAACGGGCTTCACGAGGTTAAGATTTCTGCGTTTGATTACAATGCAGCCGCACAGACAGGAATCGTTGGGTACGAGAATGGTTCTATGGATGTGATTACGCCAAATGGGATTTTCCTCATTGTAGATATTCCTTTGGCAACAGGATATAATGGGAGCAAGAGAATTAATCAAATTTCTATTAATGGTGATAAAGCTGTAATTTCTGCTGGTTACGGTGTCTCTATTTTTAACATATCCAGGAGAGAATTTGGAGATACCGCATTTTTCTCTACGGGCGGTGTCTATGAAGGTGTGAATTCTGCTGTATTGAAGGATAATACAGTTTATGTAGCAACTGATCTGGGATTCAAAAAGCACGATCTTAATGCCACATTTCCAATTTATTCTGAATGGAATAATAGTGCAAATTTAATTGAATTAAGCAATTCAACCCAATTCAAAAAAGTTGATTCCAGACAGGTTATTGCGTATGCTAAAAAGTACAATACCAGTTCTACATCATTTCACTTCGAAGTAAAGTATGGAACCGGAAACAGTTTTGTGACACTTCCCAGAACTTTTACAAACATTCAGGATATAAGAGTTACAGATAGCCAAATTATTGTAACAGATCAAAATATGGTTTATCTCTACACAACAGGCGGTGCATTGCAAAAAACTTTCGATGCTGGTGAGAGTATAAACACAGCTTTGATTTATAACAATACTTTATTTACAGGAACTAAGTTTTCAGGATTATTTAATGAACAAAAAAATAGTTTTAAACCTGATGGACCTTTCAATAATAGATCCTACAAATTATCGCTACTGAATAATCAGATATGGGTTTCAAGTGGAAATAGGGATGCAGACCCTGTCGCCACAACAGCTAAGCCTTTTGAGGATAAAATTGGATATTATCATTATGACGGAACAAAATGGAACTATCCACAATTTTTTTTAACCAACACTTCTGTACGTTATAATATCTTGGATATTGTGCCTGACCCTTCAAATCCTAATGAAGTATATTTTACAAATTTTTATTCAAATCTTTCAGGATATGCGGACAAAGGAGTTTATAGAATGAAAGACAATGAGTTTGTAAAAAGATATCCATTTAATGATGCTAACCCATTTTTTTTTAAACCGGTAGGACTGGTATTTGATGAGCAGAACAATCTTTTCTGCAGTGTTCAATTTACATGTCCTTCTTTTCCTTCTATCTGTCCCACTTCCAGCTTCTATTTACTTAATAAATCTACTGATGCTTTCGGTGCAACACCGTTTACTATTTTTAATATTGGGGGTATACAAAAGCCTTATGCAAGGGATGGAATATTATATATGGCAGCTCCGTTTTCAGCAGATGGAGGACTTATTATGTATGATTATAATAAAACAGCAAGCGCTACTTCAGATGACAAATTCAAAGTTTTAAAGAAAACAAATAATCTTCCGATAGAAGGTACAACCTCTGTAACCCTTGATAATAATGATGATGTCTGGATTGGAAACAATCAGGGATTGCGAACACTTTCTAACCCAAAATCTGCGATATTAGAAGATAATCCCCAAACAGACGCTATTATTATAGAAGAAAATGGATTGGCAGAAGAATTGTTCAGAGATGGGAAAATTTTACAAATCATTGCTGATTCCGGAAACCAAAAATGGGTTTCTATTGATGGTGGTGGTATATTCTACATAAGCCCTAACGGCGATAAAACCATTTATCATTTTACAAAAGCTAATTCTCCTTTGCCAAACAATAGTGTCACTGATATCAAAATTGATGAAAAATCGGGTAAAGTTTATTTTGCAACATTAGACGGGATTATGGTTTATCAGGGTGATGTGACAGAGGTAACGTCTAACTTTGGAAATGTTTTGGTATATCCAAACCCTGTCGTTTATTCTCAATATAAAGGCAATGTAAGAATCAGAGGTTTGGCTTCTAAAGCAAATATCAGAATCACAGACGCTGCAGGCAATCTTGTACATTCAGCTGTTGCAAATGGTGGTTATTTCGAATGGAATCTTGCCAACCAAAGAGGCGTGAGAGTTGCTTCCGGAATCTATTATGTCTTGATGACCAATGAGGACGGAACAGATACGGCAACGGCTAAAATTGCAGTCGTGAATTAATAGATGACACAAGAAGTATTTTTACTGTCTTATACAAAATATGGAGATCACGATGCTGTTCTCCATTGTTTTTGTAGGGAAAAAGGTTTCGAAAGTTTCTTTGCCAAAGGCATTTATGCGCCGAAGAACAAAAAAAAAGCTTTCCTTTTTCCATTGAATGAATTATTGCTTTACACTTCCGACAAGAAGAAAAACATCCAAAATGTTCAGAAAATCGAGCAGAAGAATGTTGATTTTTTCAGTTCAGATATTCGGAAAAATTCTATTTTGTTTTTTGTTTCCGATTTGCTGAATCAGGTTTTGAGGAATGAAAATCAGAACGTTGGGATCTATTCCGAGATTTCTATTTTTCTGAGTCAATTGCAAATCGATAATTTCCAGTCGCATTTGATTTTTATTTTCAGACTTTTAAAACAACAAGGTTTACAGCCTTTATTTTCAGATAAAACTTACCTCAATCCCGAAACCGGAAATTTCGAAGATATCGAGATGCATCACTTTTTCGACAAGACGATTTCCGACATTTGGAAAGACCTTATCACGTCGCAAGACCCATACAGCATCAGACTTAGCCGAGCCGAAAAACAGAATTTCCTTGATTCGATTTTAGTATATTTCCATTATCATTTTACAGATTTCCGCGAACCAAGGTCGTTAGAAATCATCAAAGAGATTTTTTAAGATAAATTTCAGCTACAGAATTTAATTAATTCTTTGATGAGCGAAGCGTCCTTGCGAATCTTAAAATGTTTTCAATAATTTAAAAAAAAACTTTGCGAACTTTGCGTTAAATTTTCATTCATCAAACATAATTTTATGATTATCAAAGCCACAGAAAAAGATATTCCGGCCATCCAAAACCTAGCAAAAGAATCCTGGAAATCAGCTTACGCCAACATTTTGGAGCAAGAGCAAATCGATTATATGTTAGGTTTAATGTATTCTGAATCGACCTTGAAAACCCATTTCGAAAACCCAAACTACCACTATTATTTGATTGAAGAAGATGAGGTTTTCTTAGGATTTATCGGCTTCGAATTTCATAATGAACCAAAGACTACAAAACTTCACCGGATTTATTTCGTGAAAGAAGCGCAGGGAAAAGGTCTCGGAAAAAAGGCCCTAGAATTCGTCAAAACTGAAACTCAAAAATCTGGCGACAAAAGATTGACTTTAACCGTCAATAAAAACAACAACGCCAAAAGTTTCTACGAATCACAAGGTTTCAATGTTTATGACGAAGCGATTTTTGATATTGGAAATGGTTATGTGATGGATGATTATCTGATGGAATTCATTATCCATAAATAACATTCAAAGCATTTGCAACCTTCGCAGATGCTTTTGTTGTGATTGATTTCGCCTAGATTTAATGTAGAAATATGAATCAGCGATGAACAACTTTGAAACTTCTAATTTCAATTTATCAACTAATAATTCTCTGATTTGTTAGAATCCTGATTTTAAGTTCATTAATTATAAAAAAATAATTTCCAAAATCAATCAATCAAAGTAATATTATCGCGGTATTAATTCTCGTTGAAACTTACTTGAATTAATCCTTAAGTATTATTAACAAAGGGATAACGATTCATTAAAGTTTGATGTCAAGTATAATTTTAGATTTGTCGCAGAACGAAATCAAGCAAATGCCTGATAGTAATTTTTCTTCATATACTATTTTTTTAAATTTAAGAAGTCTGTTATTCGTAGCAGACTTTTTTATTAGCATACACTCCAATCCTCAAACCCTTGCACTCTCCAACTCTAAAACCCTCCAACTCTAACTAATCTGCGACCACTTATTCTTCCCTTTATATTGCTTGATGTAATATTGCTTCATCATCTGATTATCGGGACGCGTGAGAAGAGCGTCTTGTTCCAATATCTTTTCAACAGCCAGTTTTGAAGCTTTGAAAATCGCAGAATCTTCTATCAAACTCAACTTTTTGAAATCCACAACACCACTTTGCTGAGTCCCGAGAATATTGCCAGGTCCACGCAATTCCATATCAACCTCAGAGATTTTGAAACCGTCCGTTGTCGCTACCATCGTTTTGATTCTGGTCCGGCTTTCCTTGCTCAGTTTGTCGCCCGTCATCAGGATGCAATAACTTTGTTCTGCGCCTCTGCCAACGCGTCCGCGCAACTGGTGAAGCTGTGATAATCCAAATCTTTCCGAACTTTCTATCACCATTACAGAAGCATTCGGAACGTTTACGCCGACTTCTATCACGGTTGTTGCGACCATAATTTGTGCTTGTCCGGAAGCAAAATATTGCATATTGGCATCTTTTTCCGCAGGTTTCATTCGGCCGTGAACCATCGTCACATTGTAGCTTTTGAAAAAGTTCATTACGCTATCCAAACCTTCCATCAAGTTTTTGTAATCCAACGTTTCAGCTTCTTCGATAAGTGGATAAACAAAATAGATTTGTCTTCCTTTCTCAATCTCTTCTCTGCAGAAATTATAAACCGAAAGTCGGTCTTTCTCTCGTCTGTGGGCTGTAATAATTGGTTTTCTGCCAACCGGCATTTCATCAATTACAGAAACATCCAAATCGGAATAAAAACTCATCGCCAAAGTCCGTGGAATCGGCGTTGCGGTCATTACCAAAATATGAGGCGGAATATTATTTTTTGCCCAAAGTTTCGCCCGTTGAGCCACTCCAAATCTGTGTTGTTCATCAATAATCGCCAAACCAAGATTCTGGAATTTCACTTTGTCTTCCAAAAGTGCGTGCGTTCCGATTAAAATAGAAAGTTGTCCGTTTTCCAATTCTTCGTGAATGATTTTTCGTTCCGCTGTTTTGGAAGAACCAGTTAAAAGTCGGATGTTGATATTCGTATTTTGAAGTAATTCTTTGATGGAATTAAAATGTTGCTGAGCCAAGATTTCCGTCGGTGCCATCAGACAGGATTGGAAACCGTTGTCCATCGCAATCAGCATTGTCAAAAGTGCCACCATCGTTTTTCCTGAACCAACGTCGCCTTGAAGCAATCGGTTCATTTGGGTTGACCGTTTCATATCGATTCTGATTTCTTTCAGAACTCGTTTTTGCGCATTCGTGAGTTCAAACGGAAGATTGTTTTCATAAAAACTCGTGAAATATTCGCCGACAATTGGAAACGGATTTCCGAAGGATTTTGTTTTTTGATGAAGTTTCTTCAAGCCATAACCGAGCTGGAAAAAGAAAGCTTCCTCGAATTTCAATCGCCTGTTGGCTTCATCAAATTGTTTTAAATCTTTTGGGAAATGAATGAAATAATAGGAATTCAATCGTCCAATCAACTTCATCGATTTCATCAAATAATCCGGCAGATTTTCCTGAATCAAACTAGGTAAATCTTTCAGAAGATTGAAAATAACGGTTTGAAATAATTTATTCGTAATGCCTCGTTTAGTCAACTTTTCACTTCCTGGATAAACTGGGAGCAGCGTTCCTTGCAAAGCCTTTTTCTCATCCACCTCAATTTCCGGATGAGGCATTGAGAAGTTTCCATTAAAGAAATTGACCTTCCCAAAAATGAAAATTTCCTGATTCAATGGAATCGCATCTTTCATCCAATTCGTATATCGGAACCAGACCAAATCCATCGTTCCAGTCTCATCCCGGAATTTCGCAGACAACCGTTTTCCCTTCTCATAAACCACTTCCTGAATGTCCGTGATTTTTCCTTTCAGTTGAATGTCTGCCTCTGTATCTTTGGCGATATTTCCAATTTTGTGGATTTTACTTTTATCGATGTATCGGATTGGGTAAAAGGTGAGCAAATCTTCCACAGTCGAAATACCCAATACGTTTCTGATGAGTTTTGCGCGTTCGGTGCCGATGCCTTTGAGAAATTCTATGGAAGTTTCTAATGTCAAGAAAGGAAAATTTGTTCCGACGAATTTCGGGAAATTTTATTGATTTTTCAATGAACAGTCAGTAGGTAATTATTCAAAATTGATATTGTTGTTTTTCAATATTTTCAAAAAATCATCTTTCTTTCCTTCTTTTGACATAATCTGATAGATATTTCGGATAATCGATTCCGCATCAGTTCTGTATGGAGACTTCATTTCAGTATACTTATTATATGCTTTACACATATAATCTAATGCTTTTTGATTGTCCTTTAGATGGTCATAATAAATGACACCAATTCCATAATCAACTTCTGGGTCGTCGAGATATATTTTTTTCAAATCCAAGTAAGCGTCAACAGCTTTTTGATATTCCTTTTTATAAATATAAACGATTGGAATATTTTGAAGTGGCATTTTGCCTGTCGGGTCAATTTGTAACGAAGTTTGATAAGCCTTCAAAGCATCATCATAATTTCCTAACGCTCTGTTTGTAAATCCAATGTTATCCCAAGCAAATGGGAAATCGTGGTCTTCTTTGACAGCTTTCTGAAAATATTCTAAAGCCTTTTTATGATTTTTAGATTCATTTTCTTTGATTCCCAAATTATAAAAATCTAATGCTTTGTCATTTTCAGAAACAGAATGATGGGACTTTTTCTCGTTGGTATTTATTTTGTCATTCAGGCTCACACAGTTACTTCTCAGTTCTCTTTCCAATTCATAATAATATTTCTTGAATTCGTTTGAGTTTTGATTGGTGTTGACTTCGATATTTACCTTTTTGTTGCCAGTTTTCTCTACTTCTTTCTGTGATTTCAAAATCTTGATTGTCATCTGGTAAGCTGTAGTTTGCTTTTCAATACAATTGCTAATGTCTGTGGAAACCTGCAAGCTTGTTTTATTATTTATATTAATTGAGTCGATACAAAGACAGGCTTGATTTGATGCGGTTTTTAATAATTCTTTTTCTGATGGAAGTAGTTCTGAGATTTGTGAAAATGCGAATAAACTGAAAAATAAAAGTAAAAAAGATAAAAGTGATTTCATATTTTAGGTTATTAGTTTCGTGTTATTCTTTAATCTTCGACTTAAACTTCTTCTGATAACCTTCCCATTCCTGTCTGGATTTTATCGTCTTGTAATCATTTGAAGCAATCATTGAGAAATATGGTTCCACTTCTTTCGCTTTCAGAAATCCGGAAAGACTGGTAATCGGGTCGGTTTTTTCATCAAGGAAGACCATTGTCGGAATCATATTGATGTTCATGTATTTGGAGAACTGGTGAAGCGGGGATTTACCTTTTTTGCCTTTGTATTCAGGGTTTGTAAACTTGTGTCCAAGAAAATTGACGGTGGAATTTCCATCGCTTTCAAACTTTACGGCGTAGAAATTTTCATTGATGATTCGTGCAATCTCGGGATGATTGTAAGTTTTGCTTTCCATCTCTTTGCACGGTTCGCACCAATCTGCGTAGAAATCGATAAGGATTTTTTTTGGAGCCTTTTTCTGAGCTTCCAATGCTTGGGAAATCGTCATCCATTGGACTTGCGAAAATCCAAAAATGGGTAGCAAAAAGAGGATTAGTAAAAATGTGTTTTTTTTCATCTGTGTTTGGATTGTTGAAAAGGACTTTAGTTAAATCATTATCTCACGTCTTGCATTAGTTTTTTCACGAGTGGAGATATCAAAATTAGCACAACGCCGGCAATTAAGGCATATAAACCCAATTGTTTGTATCCATCGGTGTAAGTGATGAGAGCGTCGTAATTGTTGGCGCCGATTTTCACTTTTGCCATTCCCGCTCCGATTTGTCCAGCCACATATTGCCCATAAGCAGAAGCCAAAAACCACATTCCCATCATCATTCCCTGCAGTTTTTCGGTAGAAAGTTTTGTCATAATTGATAATCCGATGGGAGAGAGGCACATTTCGCCCAATGTAATCACAAAAAGTGCAAGGGTAAAAATATTTAATGTTGTAACTCCTTGCATATTGGCGAAAAATCTTGTCGAGAAAATCACGTAATATCCTAATCCAAGAAAGATAAAGCCTAGTCCAAATTTGATAATTGTATTTGGCTCGAATTTTATTTTGTTCAACCAAATCCAAATCATTCCTATTGGAATAGCCACTAATAAAATGAAGAATGCACCACCGGAATTATTCACGCCGTTCGGGTCTAATCCCAATAAATCTTTGTTCAGATTGTTCGCTGCGAAAATACTTAACGAACCTCCAGATTGCTCATAAATTCCCCAGAAAACGATTGAGAAAATGATGAAAACCAAAGCTGCCCAAAGTTTGTTTCTTTCGGATGAGCTTACTTTTGTCATTTCATAAAACAGATAAATCAAGGTCAAAGGGCCGACTGTCCACATAAAATAATCGGTGTATTCCGGAACGGAGACCATTATCATAATTAATGGAATGAAAACTAAGGATAAAGTATAAACGCTGTATTCATTCCATTTTGCTAAGGCTGAGAAAGTGCCGTCCGCATTTAATCTTTGAGGTTGAAGTCCGATGGGACCCAATTGTCTTTGAGTGAAAATAAAATTAACCAAACTAATCACCATCACGATGGCTGCCAAACCGAAAGCCACATTCCATCTTTTGTGTTCTGGGATTAAGTGGGATAACATTTCACCTTTTCCAATCGCAATACAAAGATAACCGCCTAAAAGTGCGCCTAGATTAATTCCAGCATAGAAAAGTGAAAAACCTGCGTCGGTTCTGGAATCTCCGGATTTGTATAATTTTCCAACCATTGTAGAGATATTCGGTTTGAAGAAACCTGTTCCTACAACAGTAAATGAAATACCAAGGAAGAAATAATCGTGTGGATTGGTCGCCAGAATCAAACTTCCGACAATCATCAACAATCCTCCCCAAAATAGAGATTTCCTAAATCCGAGAATTTTATCAGCAAATAATCCACCTACAAATGTGAATGCATAAACGAAAGCCTGCGTTGCGCCATATTGTAAATTCGCTTGCTCATCATCGAACTTTAGTTGTGAAATCATAAAGAAAACCAACATTCCACGCATTCCGTAGAAGCAGAAACGTTCCCACATTTCGGAGAAAAAAAGCGACCAGATTTGTTTTGGATATTTTCCTTTGAAATCCTGTATTTGTTCGAGAGTGAGGTTCATAAATGATAATTGATAAATGATTCGATTCGCAACTCATTGCGTCACGAATTAATTTTATTAGAAGTTTCCTACTCAATTGTTGACGCAATGTGTCAACAATTGAATTTTGCCATACGAAATTAACAAAAAACCACCGAATATTCGGTGGTTTTGTATAAGGTTATGAAATTTAATTATTAGTTGACGCCGTGCATCATTTTCTTCAAAATTGGAGAAATTAAAGCCAAGATAGCACCTGCAATTCCACAAAGGATTACAAATACCATAAAGAACTCAAACAAATTATGGATCTCAAATCCTACAAATGATGGATTTGACATTGGTAGTTGTTCTTTTGTAAAAGTTGCAACTTGCTCTGTAGTCAAGGTTACTTTCTTATCCAAAACATCCTGAAGGTTGATTCCCAGCTCTTTTGCTTTGGTGAATTTGTCTCCCGTTGCTGGCAAGATAGCACCCAAAGTTCCCGATAATGCATAACCTGCGGCATTCGCGATGAAGAAAACACCATATAATAAAGATGCGAATCTTTTTGGAGCCAATTTACCGACCAAAGACAGTCCAATTGGTGACAAACAAAGTTCTCCCATCGTCTGGATTAGATAAAGTAAAATCAACCATTTTACAGCCAACAAGCCGTTGCTTCCCAAATCTTTTACATTGTAAGCGATGATGAAATAACTTAAAGCAATCAGTCCAAGGCCAATAGCTTGTTTCAATGGAGAAACTGGTTCTTTTTTAGCGGCTCTTAGCTTGTCCCAAAGCATACTGAACGGAACTGCCAAAAGAACAATGAACAATCCATTGAAAATCTGAACCATTGATGGTGGCATATTCCAGCCAAAGATATTTCTGTCCGTTTGGTTATCTGCAATGAATGTCAAAGATGAACCTGCCTGCTCAAAAGCTGCCCAGAAGAAAATGATGAAAAAGGACACGATATATATTACCCAGATTCTATCTCTCTCCACTTTGTTTTCCGCAGAAGACATAATCAGAAATGCCAAAGCAATTCCCATAGAATAGATGAATGGATAAATAACGGCTTTCACAAATTCTCCCATCCCAACGGAACTAAAACCAATCTTATCTACAAATAGATATTGGAATCCAAAGAATGCCGCTACAAAAATAGCCACCGCAAAACCAATAGATTTTCCTGAGAAATTGGCCGTTTGTGCTTCTCCTTCTTCGAAATCTTCAGCCGTATTGTTTTTTGGTAAACCACCGATAGGTCTTCCTTCCGGCGTTACAACATATTTATTTTTTAGGATAATGAAAGTCACTGTTCCAATTGTCATTGCAATAGAAGCTGCCAAGAATCCCCATTTGAAAGCGTGGATGTCACGTACGCCAGCAGAATCTTTGACATCTCCTATGAATGGGCAGATGAACTGACCAAGAAATGCACCCAAATTGATTCCCATATAGAAAATCGTAAATGCTGAATCTAACTTTGATTTTTCCTGTTTTGGATATAGACTTCCAACCATCGAAGAGATATTCGGTTTGAAAAATCCGTTTCCGAAGATAATCACGCCCAGCGCAATCCACATCAGCATCTGTGCTGAGCCTAGGTCTGCTCCAAATGTAGAAGCACTCATAAACATCAGGAACTGTCCGATGGCCATCAACGCGCCACCAACGATGATACAATATCTATTTCCTAAAAATCGGTCCGCAATGAAACCTCCCAACATTGGTGTCAAATAACAAAGCGCTAGAAATCCACCATAGATGATGGTAACGTCGCCTTCCTTCATCAATAGGGAGTTTACCATAAAGAGCGTCAATAGTGCTCTCATTCCATAAAAGTTAAAACGCTCCCACATCTCGGTTCCGAATAGAACCCATAGACCTTTAGGATGTCTAGAATTAGTCTGTATTGTATCCATTTTTAAATTGTTAAATTTTCTTAAAGGTAACAAATATAGTTTTTTTTCATAAACGGGAAAGCTAAATTGCGACGATTAACACAATTGCACCCGATAATCTTAAAATTATGGAAGTCAGAAAATCAAATCCGGAAGACATCAACCAGATAATGAACTGCATCGACACTGCCAGACAGCTGATGCGGGAAAGTGGAAACTCAATCCAGTGGACCAATGGTTATCCTTCCAAGGAATTGATGTTGGATAGTATTAAGAATGTATTTAATTTTTTGATTCTTGAAAATGATGACATCGTTGCGACTTTCGATTTCATTATCGGTGATGACCCAAATTATGCAATAATCGAAAACGGAACTTGGCTGAATGATGAAAAGTACGGCGTCATCCACAGATTGGCATCCAACGGAAAAGCAAAAGGCGTCGCGAGATTTTGCTTCGAATGGTGTTTTTCCCAATTCCCGAATATCAGAATCGATACGCACGAATCCAACATCGCAATGCAAAAAGTCTTGGAAAAGCTCGGTTACGAAAAGTGCGGAATCATCTATATTGCGGATGGAACTCCGAGGTTGGCGTTTCAGAAAATTTAGATTGATAATAATTTGGGGAGCTATTTCCGCCTTCCACTCCCGCTATTTTTTGCCATCGCATTTCCAGCCGCAAAAAAATGAGCTCCGTTCAAGTCGGGCTGCGACAATTCGATGTTTAAATATTAATCCACACCATTTTCCTTCATCACCTTATTCAGAAACTTCAACATAAAAATTCCTAAGATAAAAGCGAAAATCAGCAAGGCAAAGTTCACAAGGAAGTAATATTCCTTATTCTCATAATTGTACCAAGTGCTGGCAAGAATCCCGGAAAGCTTGTTCCCGACTGAGTTGGCGAGGAAAAATCCACCCATCATCAAGGCTGTCAACCTCGCAGGCGACAATTTTGAAACGACGGATAATCCCATTGGCGAAAGACAAAGTTCACCAATCGTCACAACGCCATAACTGGCAACCAGCCAAAGTGGAGACACTTTCACAGCGCCATTATTTCCGGCAAACACGGCGCCCACCATCACAAGACAGGACAAAGCGGTGATGAAAAGACCAATCATAATTTTTGTTGGCGTCGTCGGTTCTTTTCCTCGCTTTCGGAATATTGCCCAGAATCCGACAATCACCGGCGTGAGGACAATTACCCAAAACGGATTCACAGATTGGAAAAGTTCGGTATTGAAGAGATAAACTTCCTGCTTGGGATTTGTAGCTAATTGAGCGCGTTCTTCTGGATTGATATTTTTGAAATAAACATCTTTTCCGGAAACTTTCATCGTCTCACCAGCGTCATTTTTTTGCGAACGGAATTGGTCGTCGTAAACGGCAACTTCTTTGTCTTCAAAGGATTTTCCGCTTGTTCCATCTTTTCCATCAAGCATATAAATGCCGCGCATCGGTTCAACTAATTTTTCAGGAATACTTCGGTCTGTATAGTAATTGGCCCAACGTGTCAGGGCTGTTCCGTTCTGTTTGAAAATTGCCCAGAAAAACATACAAACCAAGAATATCATTAGCAACGCACCAATCGACCTTTTCTCGTCCTGATGTGCTTTGAAGTAAAGTGAAACGTAAAAATAAATCACAGGAACACAAGCAAAAATAAATGCATCCGTACTATCACTTCCAAAAATATTCCCTGGAACAATCCAACCAATGGCGCCAACAATCAACGCTGGTAAAAATACTTTCAAGAGAACGTCGGAAATCTTGCTGTCGCCTTCTTTCGCCGCTTTCATTTCACAAGCGTGACGGATATGTTTCAACCCAAAGCTAAAAATGACCAATCCAATCAGCATCCCAACTCCAGCTGCGATGAATGCCTCGCCCCAGCCAAATCGGTTTCGCATATACGCGGCAATAATGTTGCAGATGAATGCCCCAATATTGATTCCCATATAGAAAATATTGTAGCCCGTATCTTTGTTCTTTTTATAAGGTTCTTCTGAGTAAAGATTCCCCAAGATTGTAGAAATCGTCGGTTTGAAAAAACCATTTCCAATGATAATTAATCCTAATGAACCATAGAATAATGGCAACTCTTTGAATAGTCCCAATCCAATATAGCCAGCAGCCATCAAAACGCCACCGAGGTAAATCGATTTGATGTAGCCAAAAAGTCTTTCCGCCAAAAATCCACCAAGAAAAGGTGTAAGGTAAGTCAAGGCAATATAGGTTCCGAAAACATCATCCGCCATTTTATCTGGCAATCCAAGTCCGCCTTTGTCGCCGTTCGGTTCTATGACATAAAGGACAAAAATCCCCAAAATCAAATAATAACCGAAACGTTCCCACATTTCTGTGAAAAATAGATAGGGTAGGCCTTTAGGATGTTTAGTTTTCATATGGTTTATTTTCTTGCGTCGTAAAAATAGAATTTTAAAATGAATAAAAAAATTTTAATAACTTTGATAAAAAGTAGTCCAAATGGCAATCACAATAAAACATTTAGAGGATAATATCAAAACACTTCCGGAAGATTTGTACGATGAGGTGAATGATTTTGTTGATTTTTTGAAATTCAAATATTCAGCAAAGAATAATCAGGTTGATTTACAAAACTGGCAAAAAGAAATTCTGGATGAGAGATTAAATAACTTAGAAGAAAACCCTACTGGAACAGTAGAGTTCAATGAAACAGTGGCAGAATTAAGAAAAAAGTACTCTTAGAGTGCGTATCGAATTTAGTATTAAAGCATTACAGGATATTGAAGAAGTTTTAGAATATTATGACTCGTTAAGTGCTACTTTGCCAACAAAATTTATTGATAGAATTGAAGAGGCAAAAGGAAAAATTGTTACAGCAGAAAAAGGTTTTGAAGTCAAATATAAAAATGTTAGAACACTATTGCTGAAACAATTTCCATATCATTTACATTATGTGTTAAAAGATGAAAAAATAATTATAATCGCTGTTTTGCATAGTCATATCAATCCTAAAACTTATTTATAAAAAATCCGCAAAAGAAAACATCTTCTGCGGATTTTTTATATTCCAGCTTCGGTCTTCCGACTTCCAGCTTTTTTACAAATTCTCCAAAATAAAATTCGTCATTTTCTCATAAAGCTGAGGTCTGGTTTGTCCTCCATAGATGCCGTGATTTTTGTCAGGATAAGCCATAAATTCAAATTGTTTTTTGTTTTGAATCAATGCCTCGGAAAACTCCATTGAGTTTTGGAAATGCACGTTGTCATCGGCTGTTCCGTGGATTAATAGAAATTTTCCTTTCAACAATTGCGCGAAAGTCGTTGGTGAGTTTTGGTCGTAACCTTCTGGATTTTCTTGTGGCGTCTGCAGGAATTTTTCTGTGTAAACACTGTCGTAATATCTCCAGTTTGTCACCGGCGCCACAGCGATTCCCAATTTGAAAACATCTGCACCTTTCGTCATTGCCAAGGAGCTCATATAACCTCCGTAGCTCCATCCGAAGATTCCGATTCTGGATTTGTCGATATAGGATTGATTTCCAAACCATTGAGCGGAAGAGATTTGGTCTTCGATTTCATATTTTCCCAATTGTTTGTAAATCACTTTTTTGAATTTCGAACCTTTGAAACCAGTTCCACGACCGTCCACGCAAGCTACCACATAACCTTTTTGAGCCAGCATTTCAAACCAGATTCCATTTCCGCCGTCCCAAGAATTTGAAACTTGCTGAGAACCTGGACCAGAATATTGGAACATAAATAATGGATATTTTTTGTTCGGGTCAAAGTTTTTTGGTTTGATAATCCAAGCGTTCAGTTGTTCGCCTGAAGAGTTTGGAATGGTGATGAATTCCTTCGTTACAAAGCTGTCTTTCTGAAGTTTAGAAAGCAATTCGTTGTTGTTTTGAAGTTCTTTGATTTCTTTTCCAGACGCATCTTTCAAGACATATTTATAAGGTGTTCCAGCCGTAGAATTTGTATTGATGAAATAATTGAAAGTCTTGCTGAAACTTGCCGAGTTATTTCCTTCAGGGTAAGAAATCAACGTGGTTTTTCCAGAGTTGATATTCAGTTTGGAAACGACTTTGTTCAAACTTCCTTTTTCTGTGGTTTGGATGTAAGCTTCCTTGGTTTTCGGATTGTAACCGTAGTAATCTGTGATTTCCCAATTGCCTTTTGCAACTTGTTTTTTCAGCTTTCCAGATTTGTCGTACCAATACAATTGTCTGTAACCGTCGCGCTCCGAAGCCCAAAGGAAAGAATTGTCATCCAAGAATTCCAAAGTCAGATTGTCGGTTTCTATCCAAGTGTTGTCGGTTTCGGAGAATAATTTAGATAAGGTTCCGGATTTTGTGTCCACTTTTATCAAATCAACTTTGCTGTGATGTCTGTTGCTTGTGGCGATGACGATTTCGTTCGCATCATTGGTTTGCCAAATTTGTGGAATATAATGATTCTCAAAACCTGTGATATTCAAAGCTGTTGTTTTTGATGAATTTAATTGATATAATTGAGCAGAAACAGTTGAGTTGGTTTCTCCGGCTTTTGGATATTTGTATCGCATTTCGGTTGGATAAAGCGATTTTCCGTAGATTGGAATGTAGATTTCCGGCACTTTTGACTCGTCAAATTTCACGAAAACAATTGCGTCGCCGGCTTTGTTCCATTGATAATAATCTGCGTGACCGAATTCCTCCTCATAAACCCAATCGCCAAGGCCGTTGATGATAGAATTTTTCTTTCCGTCGTTTGTGATTTGAGTAATTTTCCCTGATGTCAGATCCTGATAAAATAAATTATTATCCACGATGAAAGCGACTTTGCTTCCGTCCGGAGAGAATTTCGGTTCTTGGATGTAATTGCCGTTATTAAGAGGCATTACTTTATTTGATTTCAAATCCTTCACATCAAATTTTCCCAAAAATGAATGTCTGTAAATCGACTCACTTTCTTTTTGCAACAAGATTTTGGATTCGTCGGCAGAGAAAATATACGATTCGAATTTTCCATCCACGATGTTTCCAGATTTCTGAGACGTTTTGTAATTGTATCTTGCAATGCCGTCTTTCTCGATGGTGGCGTAGTTTTCGCCGTCATTCAAGGATGCAATTCCAGCAATTCCTTTTCCGCGGTAATAGCCGGAATAGATTTTGTCGAGTGTAATTTCTTGAGCATAAGTGTTTTGTGAGAAAACTGCTGTCATCGTAACGACAGCAAAAAGGACTTTCTTCATTTTTAAGATTTTAATGACGTAAATATAATAAAGATATATCGTTTTGAATGTAATCTTGAAACAGAGAATTGTTAATGCGTGAGGGATAGTAGTGGAAATCCTTTTTTGTGGGGAATTGGTGTGGGAAAAAGATTGTAGCGGATAGCCCGACCCGAGCGGTGGCATTAAGGTTGGCGAGGGTCACGCCCAAAAATTGTTGATAGTCAATAGTTTTTGGTTGATAGTTTTGAAAAACAAATTTTTTATCAGGAGTCAATTCTTTCTATCAACTGTCAACTGAAAACTATCAACCAAAATTCTTATCTTTGCGCCATTATTTTTCTCACTTAAAACGTTTATAGCATGCAACTGTACAACACCTTAAGCGCAGAAGAAAGAGCCAGACTTATTGATGAAGCTGGTAAGGAACGCCTTACATTGTCTTTCTATGCGTATGCCAAAATTGAAAACCCAAAGAAATTTCGCGACGATTTATTTATAGCCTGGAACGCTCTGGATGCGCTTGGCCGAATCTATGTTGCGCACGAAGGAATCAATGCTCAGATGAGTGTACCTGCGGATCAATTTGAGGCTTTCCGTGAGACGTTGGAAGCTTACGATTTTATGAAAGGCATTCGTCTGAATGTGGCTGTGGAGCAGGATAATCACTCATTTTTAAAGTTGACGATTAAAGTTCGAAACAAGATTGTTGCTGATGGTTTGAATGATGAGACTTTTGATGTGACGAACAAGGGAATTCACCTCAAAGCTAAGGAATTCAATGATTTACTGGCAAATCCGGATACCATTGTGGTAGATTTCAGAAATCATTATGAGAGTGAAGTCGGACATTTTGAAGGCGCAATTACGCCGGATGTGGAGAATTTCCGGGAAAGTTTGCCGATTATCAATGAGCAATTGCAGGATTTCAAGGAAGATAAAAATCTTTTGATGTATTGTACTGGCGGAATCCGTTGTGAGAAGGCAAGTGCGTACTTTAAACATCAAGGTTTCAAAAATGTTTACCAATTGGAAGGCGGAATTATTGAATATGCGCGTCAGGTAAAGGAAGAAGGTGTTGAAAGTAAATTTGTCGGAAAAAATTTCGTTTTTGACCACAGATTGGGCGAAAGAATCACGGACGATATCATTGCGCAATGTCATCAATGCGGAAAACCTTGTGATAATCATACGAATTGTGCGAATGATGCCTGTCATTTGTTGTTTATCCAATGTGATGAGTGTAAAGCGGTGATGGAAAATACCTGTTCTTCGGAATGTTTTGAAGTCATTCATTTACCTGTGGAAGAGCAACTGGCGTTGAGAAAAGGACTTCAGGTTGGGAATAAAGTCTTCAGAAAAGGGAAATCTGAAGCTTTGAAGTTTAAAAATTCTGGTGATTTAACCGATAAACCTTTGGCTAAAGCAAAAGATATTCGTCAGAAGATAAAAGTGAAGAAAACCTTGATAGCAAAGGCGGAACATTATTATACCAAATCAAAAATTGCTCAGTTTTTACTTTCAAATGAACTTTCTGTTGGTGATAAAGTTTTGATTTCCGGACCAACGACTGGAGAACAAGAGATTGTTATTAAGGAAATGGTTGTTGAAGGACAAACTGTGGAGACTGCAAAAGCAGAAGACCAAATTACTTTTGAACTTCCATTTCGAGTGAGATTGTCTGACAAATTGTATAAAATCTTATAAAATAAAGATGGATTTAAGTCTCACAAAAAAAGAACTTAGAACACTTTATAAAGCAAAAAGAATGGCCTTATCGCGAGATGAGGTCAATTTTTTGTCTCAAAAACTGCTGGAAAACTTTATTTTACAATTTAATCCTATTGAAAATCAAAAGGTTAACATTTTTTTAGCAATTGAAAAGTTTAATGAAGTAAATACTCAGATTTTCATAGATTATTTTTTTGAGAATAAAATCAGAGTTTTTGTTCCGAAAATTAAAGGTGAGAAAATCATTTCTGTTGAGATTTTTCGAGATTCTGAATTTGAAATTAATAGTTGGGGAATCAAAGAACCAATTTCTAATATCGCCTCAAACGTAGAGCTGGACTATGTTTTGACACCTTTGCTTTATTGTGATGCATCAGGAAATAGAGTAGGTTACGGAAAAGGCTTCTACGACCAGTTCTTTTCAGAGTATGCAAATATTGAAAAAACAATCGGATTGAATTTCTTTCCTCCCAATGAAATTATCACTGATGTTTTTGAGAAAGATATCCAGTTAGATGTTTTAATTACACCAAAGCAGATTTTTGAATTTTAATTAAAATACTGAAAATCAATTATATTAAATTGTAAAATGTTTTTACAAAGCTATTACAAGCTATTTTTTAATGATTTTTGTCAGACGGTGCTACTTTTGTCTTGTAATTATAACGAAAGATAATTCAAGAAACATAACAATAGTATTAATTTTAAAATCTTACCATTATGAAAAAGTCATTATTCGTAGCTGCTATCGCTGCTATCTCTCTTGTAGCTTGTAAAAAAACTGATAAAGTAGAATCTGCTGCTGTTGATTCTGTTGACGCTACTGCTGATTCTGCTGTTGCTGCAATCGACTCTACTGCTACTGCAACTGTTGATTCTGTAAAAGCTACTGCTGATTCTGCTAAAGCTGAAGTAAAAGCTGACGAGAAAGCAACTAAAGATGCTATCAAAAAATAATTAAATCCCAGATTTAATTAAAACAAAACCCGCTAATTAGCGGGTTTTGTTGTTTTTGCACTGTCCGATTCTTTTTTATAAAAATTATTAAAGTAGAATTTGAACTCTTTCTGAAATTTCACCGGCGAAGCTTTCAGCATATATTGCGCTTTCCGATTGACAGTTGTTATGTAAGTTCTCTTTTTATCATAGTATTCTACATCGAAGTCTGCAAAATCCAAAGTGTCATTTGCAATCACTGATTTTGAGGTTTTCAGATTGTTCACTTTTGCAAATCTCACTTTCAAACTGTCCATTTCCTTTAGTAAAGGTTTAAGATTGCTTGAATCCTTGTTCATAAAATGAGCCTGCATCTGTGTGTAGATCACCGAATCTATTTCTGTGTCCTTATTTCCGGATGTGTAAAGTGTAGATAAGTCCAGTAAATCCTGAACTTTCTGAGAAGTAATCACATTAATAGCCTGTAAACTGTCGAGGCTTGATTTTGTGTAAGTTACGTTGTTGTTTGCGTTTCTTATGGTTTCCAGAGAGTTGTCCTCGCCATCATATTTTTTGTTGCAGGAAATCAATCCTGAAATGAGTATTGATAGACTTAAAGTCCACCAATATAATTTATTTTGATTTTTCATCATCTGTAATTCTAAATTTAATCATTACAATTTTTCCATTTTCCATTTGAGAATCGATGACTTCAAGGTTCTCAAGGGATGTTGTCGGAAGCGTTACGAGCGAGATGTACTTCTGCTTGTCCATCGTTTCAATTCCGTAGATGTCGCTGTCAACCACTTGGTAAATCAATGCTTTGTCACTAATTAATTTGTTAAGTTGTTCCGTTTTTTTCTTAAAATCCTGGATTGATTTTGAATAATAGAATAATTGAATTGCGTAATCATTCGGTTTCAGTTCAATATTTTCTGATTCTGGTGCGTTTGTCAAGTCTCTTATTACTTCGTCAGTCCTATAAAAAGGAGAGGAAATAATCATTTTCAGTTTCTTACTCTTGGTTTCATAGACAAAAGGTGAGTTCGGTTTTACTTTGAATAAGATTGGAGATTCGTTGTCGCGGATTATTTTCACATCTAATTCGCCTTTTATAGATGAGTTTCTGTCGGCGTCTGTAAATGCGTAAGTGTATTTTTTATAAAAAAGATTATCGTAGAAAACCAAAATCAGAACAATTGCAAAGAGAAATACGGAAATTCCCAGCCAAAGGTATCTTTTTAAGAAATTAGGTTTACTCTCGGTGTTACTGAAGTTGATATTCTGGTTGATTTCATCAAAAGCTTGATTGTCAACCGATATTTCTGGTTTTGAAACTTTAGTTAATTCCGGATTTTCAGCTACCGAAGCTTCACTTATAACTGGATTCGGTGTAGATTCAACAGTTTTATTTTCTTCTACTGCGATTGGATTTTTCTTTCTGAATTCTGACCAGGAATTGAAACCAACGTACACAGAAAGGATATTAAGCATATCAATTCTTGGAATTTTTTCCTGAGCATTATTCTTAAAGTAAGTATAAAAGGTTTTTTCGCTGATATTTCCTTTCGCTTTTTGTCTAAGATCTTCCTGAAAATAGATAATATCAATCCCTTTCCATTTGGAAATATCATCAAAAGACGGCGAGTGTGACTCAAGGTATTTATCCTGAACCGCCTTTTTTAAGTTTTTGAAATATAAAAATTCTATATCGGGCAAAGTCGTGTAATTGTTTAAATTGTTGATTTTCAGATATATTAATTTGTAAATCGTATTTTACAAATATATTACAATTAATATTCAAATGCAAAATTTATTTATTGGTGTAATTTTGTCCCGTTCAAAAGAGAACATCTATTAACTAACAATTTAAATATTATTATTATGAAAAAGTCATTATTCGTAGCTGCTATCGCTGCTTTAACTCTTGTTGCTTGTAAAAAAACTGAAAACGTAGAAACTACTTCTGCTGATTCTGCTGCTGTAGATTCTTCTGCTGCAACTCTTGATTCTGCTGCTGCTCACGTTGATTCTGCTGCTGTAAAAGTTGATTCTGCTGCTGCTAAAGTAGAAGGAGCTGCTGTAAAAGTTGATTCTGCTGCTGCTAAAAAATAATCTTAACCCAGTTAAGAATTTGAAACCGTTTCTTTCGAGAAACGGTTTTTTTTTATTTCTCTAATTTCTGTCTAAGGATTTCGTAGCAGGTGATTGCCGCCGCATTGCTAAGATTCAGAGAGTCGATAGTGCCTGCCATTGGGATGAGGACGTTTTCTCCTTTCTGTTTCCAGAAGTCACTCAAACCGGAATGTTCTGTTCCGAATAAAACTGCCGATTTACTTTTCAAATTCTTTTCCTGAATATGTTTTGCATCATCACTCATAAAAGTAGTGAAAATCTGGTAGTCATTGATTTTTAGGAATTCCAAAGTTTCGTCATTTGACGCTTGGAAAATATTCATACCAAAAAGACAGCCAACGCTGGAACGGATGACATTTGGATTGTAAAAATCTGTTTTTGGGTCGGTGACAATTAATGCATTGATTCCGAAAGCTTCGCAACTTCTGAGGATAGCACCAAGATTTCCTGGTTTTTCCACACTTTCTAGAATAATGATGGCGGAATCTTTTTTCGGATTAAACTCGTCTAAGTTTCTTTGTTCTAATTTATAGATTCCGATGATTCCTTCTGTTGTTCCACGATAAGCGATTTTCTCGTACAATTTTTCGGAGACGTAATGGATTTTTGTCGTTGGCAATTTCCCTTTGAAGATGTTTTCGCAGATGTAATATTCCTCCGGAAGATTCCCGAATTCCAAGGCGCGCTCGTTTTCCTGCTGACCTTCCACGATGAAAACGCCGGCTTTTCTTCTTTCCTGATTTTTGGTGAGAAGTCTGGTCAGTCTTTTGATTTTTTCGTTTTGAAGGCTTTCGATGAGCATTTTTGGAAATTTTTCACAAATGTACAATGTATAAAGTATAATGTAAAATGTATGATGTAAAAAGTACAATGTAAAATGTCCGTCGTTAAACGTTGAGTGTTCAATCTAGTGAACTAAGTTTAGGAGGGCGAAATTTCTCGTTGTGTGTTAAATAGCGTTGAGATGAACTTCCGGATTCCTACTTCCAGCAAAAAATATATATCTTTGTTTTATGATTTTACGAGGAGAAAATTTAATCAAAGAATACGGACCGAAAAAGGTGGTGAAAGGCGTGTCATTGGAAGTTCAGCAAGGCGAAATAGTCGGACTTTTGGGACCAAATGGTGCAGGAAAAACGACGTCGTTTTATATGATTGTTGGATTGGTGAAGCCAACTTTGGGAAACGTTTTTCTTGATAATCAAAATATTACGCAGGACGCGATGTACAAACGTGCGCAAAAAGGAATCGGCTATTTGGCGCAGGAAGCATCGGTTTTCCGGAAGTTGTCTGTGGAGGATAATATTCTGGGCGTGTTGCAATTGACAAAGCTTTCAAAAAAAGAACAGCAGAAAAAATGCGACGAATTGATTGAGGAATTCCACCTGGAACACGTGCGTAAAAACCGTGGCGATTTGCTTTCGGGAGGTGAAAGACGTCGTACGGAAATCGCGCGTTGTTTGGCAACGAGTCCGAATTTTATCCTTTTGGATGAGCCGTTCGCGGGTGTTGACCCGATTGCGGTGGAGGATATTCAGAAAATTGTGCGGTCTCTGGTGGAGAAGAATATCGGGATTTTGATTACCGACCACAACGTTCAGCAGACTTTGGCGATTACCAACAAAACGTATATTATGTTCGAAGGGAAAATCCTGAAAGAAGGAATTCCTGAGGATTTAGCGAACGACCCAGAAGTGAGACAGGCTTATCTTGGGGAGAATTTTAGGTTTGAGAAGATATAGGTCTTAACGCAAAGGCGGAAGATTTTTTAAAACGATTATTAAAGTCGCAGAGGAAAACTTTGCGACTTTCTTTTTTCTACAATTGTAATTTTTTTTTCGCCTTTGCGATAAATTTGAAATTTCCTCCTGACAAACTTCTGTCACAATCTCGCTGTACATTTGTATCAAATAAAACAAACTATTATGAATGCAACAGCCACAGTCCTCGACTCACAACAACTTTTAATCCATTGGCAAGGCCACAGAAATCTGACCAGAAGAGTGATAGAAGCTTTTCCTGAAAATGATTTATTCGAGTTTTCAATCGGTGGAATGAGACCATTTTCGAAATTGACATTAGAACTTTTGGCAATCGCCGGACCAGCTTTGAAAGCCATCATTGACGGTTCGGAAAATACTTTCGACGAAGAAGCTTTCCAGCCAACGACCAAAGCAGAAATTCTTACAAAATGGGATGAGCAGACGGAAGTCATCAACGAATATTTCAGTCAGATTTCTGAGGAACGTTTTCAGGAAACTTTCAATTTGTTTGGACAATATGAATTTCCGGTTTATCAGAATATTCTTTATTTCGTTGATAATGAGATTCATCACCGAGGTCAAGGTTACGTCTACCTGAGAGCTTTGGGAATTGAGCCTCCGTTTTTCTGGGAAAGAGAAAGATAAAAAAGCAAAGAGCTTTCAGGATTTTCTGAAAGCTCTTTTTATATTAATGAAACGGTAAAGTCACAAAGTTTAATTTGGTAAAATATTACTGAAGAATTTCACAATGTTTTCCTTCAGTTTTGCAAACGTTTCCGAAGTTCCGAATTCCTTGTTATCGTAACCAATTGGGAAACCTTTTTCTACATATTCATTATTTTTACTTAATGTCAACGGTTGGAAATCCTGATTCACTTCGCCCAATTCATCGGTATGAATGTCCAGATATTTCACCTTAGAATTCTTAGAGAAATCAAGTTTTGTCAAATCGATTTTCTTGATTTCTTTCTTTAAATCTGAACGGAAAAATAAGTTCATATTCTTTACATCAATCACGGTTTGCCATTCTCCGGCGTGAACAGAATTCAGAATATTCCAGGCGTAATCCACCGGTTTTCCGTCGTATTTGTAATTTTGAAGCATATAATAAGCGCGGTTATATCGGTCGTCCCAATTTCCACTTTTCTCATACTCGAATTTTTCATTTCCGCCTAGAAAATCAAATTTCTTTGCCTTGTCAAAATCCTTTTTGTACTGATTGTTGCACAAAAGTGGCATCGGCATTTCTTTGTCAGTCAAGACTTTGTATTTTCCGTCCAGCAAAGCAATCGTTGTTGCATTTCCTTTGGCGTCGGTCAGAAAAAAATGACTTCCCGGCGCATTGGGCCACCAATCGATGTTTGGACCTTTGTTCAGATTGTCAACAACTTCTTTTACAGTTTTATAATTATCCAATTGATATTGAATCCATTGTGCCCAAAACATATTCGGTTGTTTTGGATTTACAACTTTCGAAGTTTCTTCAAGGTAAAGTTCCACCAGGAAAAGTCCTTTTTCGTTCACACCATAACAAGGGAAATCATAACCCAAAAGATTGAAAGTCACGGAACCATATTTCGAAGTCCATTGTTTTTTTAAATTCAAATTATCCGTAGTGAGATTTTCCCAACTGATACTTCTCTTCAAGACGTCGCGTTTGTTCACGACAATCATTCCAGGCATCGTTTTCCAGTTTTCATTGAAGCTAACCACGCAATGGTCTTTTCCCCGCAACAGAAATGCTGAACACGCGGAAAGTGCCGTAGAATAAGCGATTGTCATTAGTAGAAAACTTCGTAAAAGTAAAGACTTCATATTTTTTTAATTTAATTTTTTTGAAATATTTTGGATTAAATCGGCCATCGTATCCTTCAGATATTCTGGTTCAATAATCGTTGCATAATCCGCAAAGGTAATCAACCAACGCGGAAAACCCTCGTCAATCCAGCTCGTTTCGAAGGTCAATAGCATTCCGTTTTCCGTTTCTTCATCGGAAATCCAGCCGTAATATTTCATCGAGTGCATAATGTGAGGCATTATTTTCTTCTCGACCAAAAGTTTGACCTGAACTTTTTCCGTATTTGATTTTTGCTTGTAATCTGCGACTTTTCCATATTCCTGATGAAAAGGATTCTCGGTTTTAATGATTTTCAAAATCCTATCCACGCGGAATTGCCGGTAATCTTTCCGCATCGTGCAAAACGCCATCACATACCAATAATTGAATTCATAAAAAATCCCAACCGCTTCAATTATCCGTTCCGAAGCTTCGGTCTTTGCACTTTCATAATTGATTTTCAGTTGCGTTTTCTCAGAAATACTTTCCAGAATGGTCGGGATAATATTTTTAATCGAGTCCGTTTTTTCCGGCTGATAAGAATAGATATTGATTTGATTTTCGATATCGGTCACCAGATTTTTCTCCGAATTTCGAAGGACAGATTTTACTTTTTCCATCGCCGAATTGTAATGCGAACCGAGACTTTCGTGCGAGAAATTCTGCATCAGTTTTTCTGCCGTTATGAAACTGAGAACTTCCTCTTTCGTAAACATCACAGGCGGAAGTTTATAACCATCGACCAAAGAATAGCCAGAACCAGCTTCTCCAAAAATCGGAATTCCCGCATTTTCCAAAGTTTTAATATCTCTGTAAATGGTCCGGATACTCACCTCGAACTTATCTGCCAAATCCTGTGCGCGAACAATCGCTTTACTTTGCAATTGCACCAAAATAGAGGTGACACGGTCTATTTTTTTTATGTAATGGTCTTCATTCATTGTCTTTAATTTGAAAGGTCTTCTACTCCGCTCAGACTGACAGTTTGAGATTTATTTGATAGCCTCAGACTGAAAAAATTAATTATTAGCGATGTCACACTGAGCGGAGTCGAAGTGTTTTCGTTGCAAATGGCATTCATCTTTGCTGTTTAAAATTATCAATAGGAATGGGGCTTTGAAATATTCATTTTTCATTAATTTTTTTGTTTGCCCCAACCCTAAAGGGAGCAAAAATCAATTAAAACTCTATCAAATTACTCCCTTTAGGGTTTGGAGAAATAATTTGGTAGCATTTTAAACAGACTCCTAGCCGAAATTAAAATAACTTTTAGCTAAAGCTAATTGAAAGACAAATCCTAATCACCGGCTGAAGCCCGACGCAATTGATAAAATTAATCTTAAAATCTTATTCATCTTTATAAGTTTTCACCAATCTATCAAGATTCAGACTTCTCGCAGATGCATCGAAGATTTCTCGGTAAGTGCCGTCTTTTTCATACAATTCCTCATGTGTTCCGTTTTCCACCACTGCGCCTTTTTTCATCACGTAAATCATATCCGAATCCAAAATCTGCGACAGCGAATGCGAAATGATAACAACGGTTCTTCCCTGTTTTATCGCATCAAGAGAATTTTTAATTTGTTCCGTGGCGATGGCGTCCAGACTCGCGGTTGGTTCATCAAGGAAAATAATAGTCGGATTTTTCAGGAATAATCTGGCGATGGCAATTCTTTGCTGTTGCCCGCCGGAAAGTTGTGTGGCGTCGTGGTTATAAGCTTCCGGCAAATCCATAATCTGCTCGTGGAGATAGGCTTTCGTCGCTGCTTCTTTTATTTCGTCAAAAGTGGCGTGTAGATTTCCGTAACGTATATTATCCTCAATACTTCCTTTAAAAATGTGATTTTTTTGGAGAACCAAACCAAGGTCGTCACGCAGAAAGTCATTATCAAAATCATTCAGATTGTTGCCATCCAAAAGAATTTCGCCGGAATCTGGTTCGTAGAATTTACAAAGCAAGTTGATGATTGTCGATTTTCCTGCACCACTTAATCCAACCAAAGCGGTCGTTTTTCCATTTTCGATTTTCAGCGAAACGTTGTGAAGTGCTTTCATCCCGTTTGGATAAGTGAAATCCACATTTTTGATTTCGAAATTCCCTTTGATTGGGATATTTTTGATGGTTCCGTTCGGTTCGGTTTCTTCGTCGGCATTCAGGATTTCAAAATAACCTTCGGCGTAAATGAAGGCGTCATTCATATCATCATAAATCCTGTGAAGCTGGCGAATAGGCGCAGAAACGTTGTTGAACAACATAATGTGAAGCATAATCGCACCAATCGTCATCTGCTGGTCGAGCACGAGATAAACCGTCAAAAGGATAATCAAAACGACGCCGAATTGCTCGATGAATGTCTTCAAACCGTCATAGATAAAACTGGTTCGTCTTGTATATAATTGACTTTCCATCAGCTTCATCTGAAGATTGTATTGCTTGCTTCCTTCAAATTTTTCTCGGACAAAACTTTTGATGACCATTATGGAATTAATCAAATTCAAAAGTCCGGACGTTTTCTGTTCACGTTGATTTCTGAGTGTTCGTCTTACATTTCCTAATTTTTTAGCTTGTCTTGATGTGACATAAAAATAAATCGGAATCACAAAAGTTGAGACCAAACCGACGTAAACATTCTGCATATACATCACAATCAGTGCAATAATCGCTGTTGAAAAAAGCGGAAGAATATCGATGAAAAAATTCTGAACGAGTTTTGTCAAGCTCTCAATTCCCCGGTCGATTCGGATTTGCAGTTTTCCGGATTCGTGGTTTTCGTCGTTGTAATAGGCGATTCGGTAAGTCAGGATTTTGGTAATGGCTTCTTGTGCGAGTTCGGAACTGACATTAATTCTAATTTTTTCACCATAAAATTTCTGACCAAACTGAATAAAAATATTAGCCAGTTCTTTTCCCAAAAGTATGATTGAAATCAAAGTCAGAACGTGGATTCCTTGTTCCATTGGATTCGGAAGTTGAGTCAGTTTCGTCACTTCGTCCACCGTGTATTTCAAAACCAAAGGATTGACTTGAGCGAATAAAGCGCCGATGAAAGTCAAGGCCAAAGTCACGAAAATCATCATTCGGTAAGGTTTGATGAAGCGTCGCAACTGCTGATAAATATGAATGAGATTGGTGGTTTTTTGAAATGGCTTTTTCATTACAGCAATTTAAGAATTAATTTAAAAACCACATAGATACATAGAAATGCTTAGCAGATTAAGTTTAAATAGCTATTTGAACTTTTAGCAAAAAATAGTTTTTAAAATTCTATTGTGCCTATGTGGTTCAAAAATAAAAAGTTTAATTTTATCCAATAATATTTCAGAATGAAAATATATACAAAAACCGGCGACAAAGGCGAAACCGGACTTTACGGCGGAAGCAGAATCTCCAAAACCAGCGCACGAGTGGAGTCTTACGGCAACATCGATGAACTTAATGCGAATATTGGCGTTGCAAAATCTCATATCGACGATGAAGAAGTCATTAGTCAACTCAAAAAAATCCAGTTTGACCTTTTTACAGTTGGTTCCGAAGCTTCGACGCCGATTGATAAATTGTTTTTGGCTAATGGAAAAGCCAGATTGCCATTGGTGATTTCAGACAAAGAAATCGAAGAATTGGAAAATTGGATGGATGCGATGGAAGAGAAAGTGGAGCCTTTGCAATATTTCATTTTGCCAGGGGGTGGGAAAGCATCGACGTTTCTTCACGTGGCGCGAACGGTTTGCAGAAGAGCAGAACGCAGTTTGGTTTTCCTGAATCAGTCCGAAGAAGTGCGACCGGAATTAATCAAATATCTGAATCGTTTGTCGGATTATCTTTTTGTTTTGGCAAGATATGTTTCGAAATTGAATGATGAGCCGGAGGAATATTGGAATCCGAATGATAGAAAGTGATTTTAACCACAAAAGTTACAAAAGCTTATTGAATTTTACTTAAATTTTTTTTAAAAAACGCGATGAAAAAACTGATTCTAATACTAATGGGAGCAAGTCTTGTAACTTCTTGTAAGGTTTCTAAACCAACAAACGAGACTGAAAAAGGCTTTTTCTTCAAAATGAAACATAAAAAAGATAGTGAAAAATAAAGCCCTACTTTTCATCAACGGAGAACCACCTGAAGAATTTCCAAATCTGTCTGATTATGAGCTTATTGCTTGTACGGACGGCGCTTTTCATTATTTGAAGGAATTGGATTTTCCTTTGGATAAGTTGGATTTTATTTCCGGCGATTTTGATTCTCATTCAAATGACGAGGAAATTCTTCAATCTAAAATTTACGGTTTTGAAATTATCGAAACGCCAGACCAAAATAAAACTGATTTTCAAAAAGCGATAGAAATTATTCTTGAAAAAGGCTTTGAAGATATCGATGTTTACGGTGCGAGTGGAGGAGAACAAGACCATTTTCTTGGAAACTTGAGCGTCGCTTTTTTCTTTAAAGATAAATTGAATCTTAGGTTTTTTGATAATTATTCGTCGTATTATTTTATTCCGAAAGAATTCTCAATTTCTGATGTTAAAGACAAGATGATTTCGTTAATGCCTTTCCCAATTGCTAAAAATATTGAAACGAATGGTTTGAAATGGCCCTTGTACAAAGAAGATTTGATTCTTGGTGAAAGAATCGGAACGAGAAATATTGCAGAGAGTCAGGAGGTTTCCATTAAATATAAAGAAGGCGACTTGCTGATTTTTGTTGGAAAAAAATCTAATGTAAAGGTGGAATGAAGTCTTTCGTCCATCAATTTCAAGTCGCCAATTGGAATATTTTATGATGCTTGATTTGCGACTTATAACGATTTATGATTTAAATTCTCCTGCGCCTTTGCGTTAAAATATCATCATCATTTTTTATAGAATTATTAACGTAGAAATTCAGTTTATTTCATCATTTTTGTACCGTAAAACAATTAACTTTTTTTAGCCGGAAATGAAAATAAAATATTCTGAACTAATTGACCAAACGCTTTATTTTCCTACAGAAGAATTCAATGTAGAAGAGAATAATCTGAAATTCCATGATATCAACCTGATGGAAGTTGTGGAAAAATTCGGAACTCCTTTGAAGTTCAATTATTTACCAAAAATTTCTCAGAATATTGAAAGGGCAAAATTCTGGTTCAAAGAAGCTTTTGAAAAGAACGATTACCAAAAAACCTACAGATATTGCTACTGCACGAAGTCAAGTCATTTTGCATTCGTTGTAGAAGAAGCTTTGAAGAATGACATCAGCCTGGAAACATCTTCCGCTTACGATATGGACATCGTGAAATCCCTTTATGATAAAGGAAAAGTGAGTAAAGATATTGAGGTGATTTGCAACGGTTTCAAAACCGACGATTATCTGGCGAAGATTTCTGACCTGATTAACAGCGGTTTCGAAAATATTACGCCGATTCTGGATAATTACCGAGAGCTGGATAAGCTGACAGAAAGCATCGACAGAACTTTTGACATCGGAATCAGAATTGCTGCGGAAGAAGAGCCGAAGTTTGAATTTTATACCTCAAGATTAGGAATCGGATACAAAGATATCATCCCATATTACAGCCAGAAAATTGCGGAACATCCGAATGCGAGACTGAAAATGCTTCACTTTTTCATCAATACCGGAATCAAGGACACGGCGTATTATTGGAACGAATTGTACAAATGTCTCCGCGTTTACGCAAGATTGAAAAAGATTGCGCCAGAAGTGGATTCATTGAATATTGGTGGTGGTTTCCCGATCAAAACGTCCCTCAATTTCGATTATGACTATCAATATATGGTCAATGAGATTGTGTCTCAAATCAAGAAATTCTGTGAGGAAGAAGGTGTTGAGGAACCAAATATCTACACTGAATTCGGAAGTTTTACCGTTGGAGAAAGTGGAGGCCATTTGTATAAAATTATTTCTCAGAAACGTCAGAACGACAGAGAAAAGTGGAATATGATTGATTCATCTTTTATGACGACTTTGCCGGACACTTGGGCGATTTCCCGTCACTTCATAATGTTGCCACTTAACCGTTGGGAAGATTCTTACGAAAGGGTTTTTCTTGGTGGATTAACTTGTGATTCAGATGATTACTACAATTCTGAACAGCATACGAATGCGATTTATCTTCCGGTTTTTAATGAGACAAAAGCTTTGTACATCGGATTTTTCCATACAGGCGCTTATCAGGAAACAATCGGCGGTTACGGTGGCGTTCACCACTGTTTGATGCCTCAGCCAAAACATATTTTGATTGACAAAGATGAGGATGGGAATCTGACTTACGAGCTTTTCCGTGAGGAGCAAAGGCCGGAGGATGTCCTTAAGTTATTAGGCTATTAAGTCTAGAGAATAGACTTCTAGATAAAAGATTATAGACAAAAAAAGCGATCCCGAAGCTTCGGGATCGCTTTCTATTTTATTTGATTTCTGTGATGAATTCGTCGTTTGGTGTTCTGTATTTTTTCAGATTTACCAACCAGTCACCGCTGGTGTCTCTGTATCCTAACGGCAGCAGGACAACACTTTTCAGTCCTTTTTCTGTAAATCCTAACAATTCGTCTAGAGCTTGGTTGTTAAAACCTTCCATTGGCGTAGCGTCTACTTTTTGTTCAGCTGCTGCTGCGATCGCCAATCCGAAAGAGATATAAGCCTGTTTCGCAGCGTGCGTTGCGTGCCATTCGCTGCCAAGCGGTTCGTACATTCCCCAAAGATTTACTTTGTAATCGTCCATCGTTTCGGTGGGAATTCCTCTTTCTTTCGTCGTTTTTTCGAAAACATCGGAAATGCTGTTGTGAGAATAACCATCCCAGGCTGCCCAAATTAAGAGGTGGGAACCATCGATGATTTGACCTTGCCCATAAGCAATCGGCTGAATTTTCTCTAATAATTCTTTGTTGGTGATTACAAAAATCCGGTATGGCTGTAAGCCAGAAGAAGATGGAGCCAGTCTTGCAGCTTCCAAAATGTAATCTACTTTATCTTGATGAACGGGTTCGCCGTTCATTTTCTTTGTTGCGTATCGCCAGTTCAAGTCTTCTAATAAACTCATTTTCAATATTTTTTTTAAATTGAGCTTACAAAGTTAAGTAAGAAAAGTTTATTTTTGTAATGAAGTTACGAAAAGTTATTATTACTAAAAAGTTACCTGATTGATAATTAAATGCTTATATGGTTTTTGAATTTGATTTCTTATCATATATCAATAAGATTAATGGTTTATTAAATAAAAAACTTATGAAAATAAAATGCTGCAAAACCAATATGATGGCCGTCCAGGATACGATGGATGTTTTGAAAGGCCGGTGGAAGATGCACATCATCGCCGCACTGTGTTATGATAAAATGAGATTTTCTGATTTGCAGAAAGAAATTGAAGGGATTTCTGCAAAAATGCTGAGTAGTGAATTGAAAGATCTAGAAGTCAATCAATTGCTGAAAAGAACAGTTCTCAAAACCCAGCCTGTAAGCGTAGAATATGAACTGACAGAATATGGCTACACATTGAAAAGAGTCATAGAAAATCTCGCAGATTGGGGAATTCAGCACCGAAAAAGGATTGTTGGAAAGGTATTGGAAAACTAATCTGATTTTAATCTAAATTCATTTTTTAAATTGGATTGATCTTAGAATTTTTTATCTTTAAACCTTGTCTTTGATTTTATAAAAAATGCTGGTCAGAATTTTTTCTCTGCTGTTGTTTTTGGTGCTTGCAGTAAATGTAAATGCCCAAATTAACGATGCGCAAAATCTGACAAAAGACGTTAAATCACTGATGTATTCTGACCCGGAAAAGGCAATTAAAACGGCTCAGTATATTGTTTCAAATCAGAGTTTTGGAACTGCGGAAGACGTGTATAATGCTCTTCTTTTGCAGTCGGAGATTTATTTTAATCTGAAAAAATACAATGACGCCGTCGTGAAACTGATTTCGGCAGACAGGATTTCACAAAATGTTGATAATGATTTTCTCAAATCAAAAAATGAATATCTGATTGGAAAACTTTATCTTGAACTTGGCTTTTATGATGAATACAGCGAGGTTTTAGATGATATTAGTGAATTTGAGAAATCATTAAAGAATGAGGATGAAAAAATCTGCGTCGAATCCTGGGTTAATGAATTAAAGATTTTAAAACTTTATCATCAGGGGAAATACAAGGAAAATCTGGCTGAGATCCAAACTCATATTGATGACAAAATAAATTTAGATCCTGTTTATAATTCACGTTTACAGATTGTTAAGTGTAATATCGAGAATACAATATCCTATAACTTCCCAAATTCCGAAAGTTATTTTCAGTTTCTTTCTGGATTGATCGATTTGAAATTTCAAATTAAAAATGGAACATTCAATCAACTCAATTTTAATAATTTAAAGAAAAAATTTCCACAATTTAACAATGGTGTCTTCTTCCTCGATTTTTATAAAGATTGGTCACAACAAGCTTGTGGAAGTAATTCCAATGATTGTTTTGGTACCAGAAAAGAATATATCAAATTATTAAAATCGACTTTAGCCGACAAACAGGAAGCTAGAGTCAACGTCATCAATCTTATCGATCAGAAAGAAAATGCGAAAATTCACGAACAGAAAGAATTTCAGAATAAAATTTTATTTTTGTTGTTTGCTGCTGCATCTTTATCATTGATAATCAGTTTGATATATTATTTTATTATTAAAAGCAATGCAAATGTTGCTACTGTGGAATTCGAAAAAGAAAATATTTCTAAAGAGTATGAGCAGCGGCTAAGCGATCAACTGAAAGATTTCCAGGCTAGTCACGTATTTACAATTCCGGAAAAGACTGAAAACCTGATTCTTTCTAATCTTGAAACTTTTGAGAAGAGCAAAGATGTGAGAGATCCGTCGCTGTCATTGTCGGTTTTAGCAAAACGGATGAATACAAATTCAAAGTATTTGTCAGAGGTCATCAATAAGCACAAAGGCAAGAATTTCAACAATTATCTGAATGAGCTGAGAGTCAATTATATTGTAGATAAATTAACTCAGAACCCTGAATATCTGCAATATAAAACAAGTTATTTGGCAGAGGAAGCAGGTTTTGCGTCGCGGACAACTTTCACGACTATTTTTAAAAATGTGACAGGGAAAAGCCCTTCGCAATTTATTGATGAAATTAAAAAAAGATGATATGAAGAAAGGTTTGTACATCCTATTTTTAATTTTTTCGATATTTGGTTTCTCACAATCTGAAAACAAATTGGAAAAGCAGATCTCAGAAGTCGACAGAATGGCTTTTGTGGATCCGGATTCTGCATTGATAATGGTGAAAAAACTGGAGCCGAAAATCGATAATGACAAGCTCCAGAGTAAATTGCTTCTTGCAAAAGGAAGTGCATATTCTGTAAAACATCTTTCCTCAGCGGCTTTGAAATCCGGGTTTGAAGCATTGGATATTTCGCAGAAGTCGCAAGATTCATTAATGATGGTCAATACTTTGGGATTCATTGGAAATCAGTATTATATCCTGAAACTTAATAAGAAAGCGATCAATTATCTCAACCGGGCAGAAACAATTATCGATTTCCTGAAAGATCCTTCTCTTAATCAGATGAGTGCGAATATTTATTTTGTTAAAGCATTGATTTATAAGGATAATCTGGATCCGGCGTTTGCAATTACTTATTTTGATAAAGCCATTTTTGAGTACAATAAAAATAATGACAGAAGCAGTCTGCTGAACAAAAATATAACAAAGATCCAAAAAGGATATTCTTTGATAGATATTGGAAAAGCTGACGAAGCCGAAAAACTTTTTCTGTCAGTCATAAATGAATCTGACCGTTACAAAATGTCTGAAGTTTCTGATTATGCGAAAGTAGGTTTGGCGATAACTTATGACAACCGGAAGGATTTTGTGAAGGCAAATCAGATTTTATCAGAAACAGAAAAAAAGATTGGAAATACGGGAAATGTTGGATTGTTAACTGAAGTTTATGATGCACTCAGTCAAAATTATCTTAACCAAAATAATGCACCGCAATATTTTTACTACAACCAAAAGCTGGAAAAAAATCTGCTTACGAATGATGAAGTAGAGAAAAAATCTTTCTCAGATTTACTGAAAAAAAATATAGAAACGCAAAATTCGGAATTTGATAATAATCAAAAAATGTTCTATTTGTTTGTTGTTTTAATAATTTTATTTACATTCATCAGTTTATTTTACATTACAAAAAAGATTAATGTGCTGAAATCGGTAAAACATTAAAAGCGCTAGCTTGATCTTCGTAATGTTTTGTTTTTCAGTAAATTGAGTGTGATAAAACGGTGTCTTAATTCGTGTAAATTCGCTGATTCCAAACAGTAATAGTTTTCTTTTTAAAAATTTCATAGTTACATTTGATTATAATTTAAAATCAAGAATATGAAATTGAAAAACGCTTTTTTTGCATCGCTGCTTTTATCAGGAATGTTATCCGCACAGACTATTACTATAGATACAACGGTGCCAAGTAATCCTGCGCCTGCAAACAGTATTTTGGAATATTGGTATTGGGCTTACGGAATCAAAGTGACGGGAAGTGGTTTTGCTTCCAACTCGACTATTAAATTTACATCAGTAGATCCTCAAGGTGCCTTGAGATCTTTATCTTCCACCACAGATGCTGGTGGAAATATTACTTTTCAATTCAACGGTTGGACGAACACTTCTCCACTGGGATATTATACATTGAAAGCCGAAGATACTTCCGGGAAAACAGCAACAGGGAATTACACAGTAATCAAAGATCCTAAAAATATAATTACTGGTGAGGCAACTCCGACACAATTTAAGATGATGGATTTTGGATCCGGATCTACAATTAAGGTTAAAAATCTGGTTCCGTACGGTCAGGTGAAAATCAATGTTGGTGATCCTTCTTCCGGCGCTTGGGAATTGAACAAAGATGAGGAAATGTATGCCGATGAAAACGGAGAGCTGGATATCGAGCTTAATAGTGACTCCAGACTTTTTGCGCCGGCGGGAATGGTTCCTTTGCAGCCTGTAGAAGGTAACTGGACTTTGAGTTACAACGACTGGTCTGGCGAAGGTCTTAAAGGAAGTACCAAAATTAGAGTTCTCCCAAATATTGCAAGCACTTCTTCTTATTGCGGCGTTTCTGCAACGGCTTCTGAGCCAATTACTTCAGTTACGTTTGCGGGCATTTCTAATGTTTCAGATCCAAACTCCAGCAGTTCGTATGAAAATTATGTTTCGCAAGTCGGAACTTTAGAAAGAGGAAAAGAATATAAAATCACTGTGAAAGGAAATGCAATGGCAGCGTATAAAGTGAGTACATTCACAGCTTTTATTGACTGGAATCAAAACGGAACGCTTGATAATGAAAATGAAATCTACAGAATCGGATTCGTAAAAGGAAGTACGGGAATGGATGATATGTCAGCCGAACTGACCATCAAAGTTCCTGATAATGCGGTGGTTGGGAACACAAGATTGAGGCTTTTAAAAGTTAATTCCCCTTCTACATTCGCAATGTTCTGGCCAACGGGAGCTTGTGGAAATTACAACAACGGACAGATTGAAGATTACACTTTAGCCGTAAAAGAAGCTTTAGCAACTGGCGAAACGTCATTCGACAAAGTTCAGTTCTATCCAAATCCTGTAAAAGATGTGTTGACGGTTTCTTCAAACAGAAAAGTGAACTCGATCTCAGTTTACAACGCTGCAGGACAATTGGTAAAAACTTCTCAGAACGCAAATACTGTGAATATGAGCAATCTTTCTGCTGGTGTCTATGTAGTGAAAACAGATGTAGAAGGAAAAACCGAGACTTCCAAAGTCATCAAGAAGTAAGAATCTTCAAAAAAATCATAATTATTTACCGGCTATTTTCAAGTCTATCTTTTAGGTAGCCGGTTTTTTTATTGCCCAATTTTAACTACTAATTTATTAACTAATATGAAAAAATCTCTATCAATTCTATCGATTCTTATGGGTGTCGCTGCATTCGCACAAGTAGATGTTACTGCAACTTCCGGAACAGAGACTGCTACCTACACGACAGTAAAAGGTGCTTTTGATGCCATCAATGCTGGTACGCATCAAGGTGTCATCAACATTACAATCACTGCAAACACATCCGAAACTGCAACAGCGGCTCTCAACAGAAGTACGGGAACTTCCAACTTTACATCAGTGTCTTTGAAACCCGCTGCCAATGTAACTGCAACCATCACAGGTGCAGCAGCAGGTCCGGTTTTGAGGCTTTTGGGAAGCAATATAACCATCGACGGAAGTAATAATGGAACCGACAGCAGAAATCTTAGTATTGTGAATGGGAATGTTGCTGGCAGTCAGGTGATCGCAATGGGTTCTTCTGACGTCGCAAATCCATTATCTAATGTTACTGTAAAAAACACTACAATTATCAACGGAGTGAAAACTACCGGAAGTGGCATTATTGTAAGTAATACTGCAGGAGCACAAACAGCAGGATATTTTAATAGTATTAAGCTGGAAAACAACTCTATTCAGAAATCCTATCAGGGGATTTATATGATTGCAGTTTCGGCTGTTGGAAATGGCGCAGGATCTGTAATTACAAAAAATGACCTTTCAACAAGTGGTGATAACTGCAACAGATTTATGGGAATCTACCTGGGAGGTACAGATGGCGTGACTGTTTCAGCTAACAAAATCGGAAACTTCGAAAATACATCCAATGAAGGAAAAAGAGGAATGTGGCTGGCTGTTGGAACAATGAATACTGTTGTGTCTGATAATATTATAGACAACATCGGGGTGAATAATGCAGGCGGAGGAAGTGCAACCGGTATTCAGATTTTTACTAATGCAGGAGCAGGAAGCGCACCATCAGCAAACAAAATTCTCAGAAACAAAATTTCAAACTTATCCAGCAACGGATTCAACAGTTCTGTTACTGGAATTAGTTTAGGAGGTTCCACAGTTGGTACCGTTATCAGCCAAAATGATATTAGCAATTTGGTAGGTCTCAGAACAACAACTACCGTTGGCTACGGAGCGGAGGCAATCATTTTGTCAGCAGGAACTGCATCAAACACTTTGGTAAGCAACAATTTTATTTCTAAAGTATCAAGTTTTGCAGCAAATACCTCATCTGCTACTTACACTGGCGGGATTTTGATCAATGCTGGAACAGGTTATAAAGTATACAACAATTCCGTTTATTTGACAGAAACTCAAAATGACGGAACCAACAAAGGGATTCCGATCGCTTTTAGTTCTTCAGTATCCACTGCAGGCGCCATTGATCTTCGAAACAATATTTTTGTGGTCAACCTTGCAGATACAACAATCCCAACTTTTGCAATCTCAGTTCCTCCTGTAGCTGCAACATACTCTAATATTGACAATAACATCTATTACAGTTCTGGTCCTAATTTGGGACAAACACCGGGAGGCCCGCCGGCATTTACAAATCTTGCAGGGATGAAAAGTATTATTGGAGGAAATGTCAACTCTTTACAAACACTTCCTGTGTTCACATCAAGTACAGATCTTCATGTTTCACAAACATCTGTTAATTCGGCGATCGACAATAGAGGTGTTGCTTTGGCAGACGTTACAGGTGATTTTGATAACGATGCGAGAAATGCTGCAACGCCGGATATTGGTGCAGACGAATTTACGATCGTTACTTTGGCGGTAAATAATGTTGCTAATAAGTCTAAACTTCAGGTTTATCCTAATCCGGTGAATGATGTTCTTACAGTTTCTTCTGAGAAAAAAGTGAGTAGCATCTCAGTTTACAATGTTGGAGGACAGCTGATTCAGGAAGTTAATAATTCTAATGTCATTAATCTTATTAAACTTTCTTCAGGCGTTTACTTTGTAAAAACTGTTGTAGAAGGGAGAACCGAAATGACAAAAGTAATTAAGAAATAAATTTAATTCATCATAATTTTTTTAATTGAAGCGAGGCTGATCTGATTGAAAAGCCTCGTTTTTTACTGATGATTATTATGCTTTTTTTATAATTAATATGAAGAAAATACTCACAATCTTTTCGGTTTGTTCTGGTTTAATCTTGAGTTTTGCTCAATGGTCGCCAACGTCAATGAAAAGGACAAAATCCAAAGAAACAAAAGCATCCAGGTTCTACACGCTAGATCTGAACGCAGTCAGATCTAAACTGATTACAGCAGAACCAACTGGAAAAAAAAGCAAACCAATTATCATAGAATTACCAACTTTAGAAGGAAAGATTGAAAAATTTGAAGTCTACAGTTTGCCGGTTGTAGAAAAATCTTTGGCAGACCGCTATCAGTTAGGCTCATATGTCGGAGCAAAAGTTGGAGATCCTGCAACTTATGTCAGATTCAGTGTGTCGCCTTATGACTTGCAATCGATGATGTTCAAAGATGGTCAGTACGAATTCATTGAACCAGTCACCAAAGAGAAAACAGTTTACGCTGTCTTTCCTAAATCTGATAAACAAAACGGAGATCACGCATTCTCCTGCTCAACTTCAGAATCTCTGCAAAGCCAAAATGAGTTGGAGAACTTAAAAAAAGGTTCTGACTTTTCCAATTCTGCCGCAGACTTCAGCAAAGCCAGCGATAAAAAATACAGAACTTACAGATTAGCTATTTCCGTGACAGGCGAATATACGCAGTATTTTGGCAGCGTTGCTCAGGCATTTGCTGCTATTAATGCTACAATTACGCGGGTCAATGCCGTCTTCGAAAAGGATTTCGCCATTCATCTGAATGTGCAGGATTTTCCGCAATTGATTTTTTCTGTTCCGGCGACCGATCCGTATTCTACTGCAAACGCCGGTATCGCAGGAGCCTGGAACCGCGAATTACAGCAAACCCTGACGGCTGTGGTAGGCAATGATGCTTACGATGTTGGTCATTTGTTCACGAGAGCTGGCAGTTCTGGCAATGCCGGAGATGTTGGCAACGTCTGCAGAAATCCATCCGGCAGTAGTGATGCAACTTCCAAAGGAGCAGCTTACAGTGCGCCGAGAGCAGGCAGCGAACCGGAAGGCGACCGGTTTGATATCGATCTGGTAGCGCACGAGATGGGTCATCAGTTTGGTGCGGATCATACTTATTCTTTTGACATTCAGACTGCGCCCAATCAGACTGCGCAGATGGAACCGGGATCGGGATCCACCATTATGAGTTATGCCGGGATCACCAATGTAGATGTTCAAAGTTTCCGTGATGCTTATTATCACACAAGAAGTATTGAGCAGGTTCAGGCTTATGTCAATTCACAAAGTTGCGGAACTGTAGTTAATATTAACAATAATCCGCCTGTTGTAGCTGCTTTATCAGATAAAACGATTCCAAAGGGAACGGCTTTCGTTTTAACAGCCAATGCAGGAGATGCTGAAAACAATGCTTTGACTTACAGTTGGGAACAATACGACTTGGCAACTTCAGCGATTACAACTGTAACTGGGGATAATACGACTGGTCCGAAATTCAGATCTCTGCCTGCCACTGAGTCATCTAGCAGATACTTTCCGAAGCTGAGTAATGTTATCAATGGAAACCTTATCAGCGCAACAGATTGGGAAGCCGTTTCGAATGTAGCAAGGACAATGAACTTTAGGGTTTTGGTGAGAGATAATAATCCAGATGTCACGCAGCAGACAGCCTCTGGTTCTCAAACGATAATGGTTGGCAACGAAGGTCCTTTCAAAATGACGACAGTTAAGGTTTATAATAATGTTTCGAGCAATATTACCTGGGATGTTGTGAATACTAACCTTGCGCCTTATAATGTTTCCAATGTCAAAATTGATTACACAACAGATCAGGGACTGACGTGGAATGTTTTAATTTCTTCAACACCGAATGACGGTTCGGAATTATTAGACTTTTCAGCCGTTCCAGCCAATCAGAATATTATTGTAAGAGTTTCGGCAATTGATAATGTTTTTTATGCTTTAGGAAAGGTAGCGGTTTCAAGCGTTTTGGCTTGTAACGGTTCCGCACCGACCAGTTTGCTGGCAAATAACATCACGCAGACCACGGCGGATATCGACTGGGATTTGGTTGCCAGTGCAACTTACACTTTGAGGTATAAAAAATCAACAGAAACTACCTGGACGGTTATAAATAATATCAATACTAACCACTTTACGTTATCACAATTATTAATTAATACCTCATACGATGTGAATGTAGCAGCTGTTTGCAGTGGTACAACAGGAACTTTTGCCAATATTAATTTTTACACAGCTGCATATAACTATTGCTCAGCTGGATCAACTTATTTAATGTCGGAAAAGATTGCGAATGTGATGTTTGCTGACATTAATAACAATTCTACTTCCACCGCAGGTTACGAAGATTATTCTAATGTAATCGGGAATGTGACGGCTGGTCAGATTTATAATTTCACAGCAACTTCCACGACTGGTTCTGCAGACTACGATCAGGTAATTGTATGGATAGATTTCAATCAGGATGGCGATTTCGATGATGACGGGGAAAAAGTTTTAACTACCGGATATAATCAGTCGCCCTGGAAAGGTGTTATTACCATTCCATCATCCATCAAATCTGGAAGAACTAAAATGAGAGTCAGACTTTACGGTGCGATTTCAAATCCCAATACCACACCTTGCGGTAATTCATATTACGGTCAGGTGGAAGATTATAGCCTGAATATCGGACAACTCGCTGTTTCGGATGTGTCTAAGGTTTCGTTGAAATATTATCCAAATCCGGTAAAAGATATTTTGAATATCTCATCAGACCAAAAAATAAATTCGATCTCCATCTACAATATTGCAGGACAGTTGATCAAATCAAATAAGAATGAAAATTCCATTGATATGAGCCAGATTTCAGCAGGGATTTATCTCATTAAAACCCAGATTGGTAGTGAAGAGAAAACCTTCAAGGTGATCAAAAAATAAAATTTATTCATAATTGTGTTTTTAATCGGAACGAGGCTGATCGTAATTGAGAAGCCTCGTTTTTTTATTAGTAAGAAGGCTATTATAATTAAGATTTGTAATAAATAACAAAGAGGCTTTTCCACCGGATCAGCCTCGTTTATTATTTTTATTTCCTAGTAAAATTATAAGTTTTTCCGTTCTGCAAAAGCTGCATCTGATCCTTTTCCGGAAAGAAGCTGATCTGTATTCCCGCCTTTTCAAATCTGAATTGATCATTCTCTTCCAACTCAAGAGGAAATTCCGGCTGGCCTTTTCCTTGGGCAAAGAGTTTACCGTCATTCACAAAAACTTTCAGATCCAAAGAGATGTCGGGAGAACTGTAATCGCCGATGTATTGCTTTAGCTTTCCATCAGAAGATTTTGTTTCCGAGGTATCGAATTTCGGAAACTCGAAACTTTGATCATAGATCATATTAAGAACGCCGATTGCAACATTGTTGTGAGGATATTCTTCGCCATTCATGACCATTGAAATCGAATAATCTTCCTTCTTGCTGTATGACGTTACGGAGTGAGTTCCAGCAGTGTCACCACCGTGACCAAATGAAACCTGATTGTAAAAAGGAACCGCCATCATACCCAATCCAAATGGTTTTCCGGGTTTCGGCATCATCCTGTCAAGCGTTTCTTTTTTCACAAATTGGTTATTAAATAAAGCATTAATAAAAATATTTAAATCATTTGGGGTGGAAGCAATATCGCCCAATCCAATACAATTTCTGAAATCAAAATCTTCTTTTTCTTTCCAGATTCCTTTTTCATTCTCATAAGATTTAAAGACATTATTCGGATGGTCAAGCACTGAAAAAGTATTTTTCATTCCGGCTCTGCTTGTGATGTTTTCTTTCAAAAGAACATTGTAAGGTTTCTTCGCCACTTTCTCCAAGATTCTGCTCAGCAAATAGTAGCCAGAATTGGAGTATCTCGTTTTTTCACCCGGCTGAAATTCCGCACCCTGAGCCTTAATCGTGTCAAGAATTGCTTTATCGCCGACCGATTTTTTGAAAAGCCATTGGTAATTTTCTCCAACATAATCGCCCAAGCCGCTGGTGTGATTCAGCAAAGATTCTATCGTTATTTTATCAGCATTTGGAACGTCAGGATAATATTTGGAAAGTTTCTCATTGATATTCAGTTTTTCTTTTTCAATTTGCTGCATCAGCATTACAGCAGTGAATAATTTGCTGATGGAACCAATTTGATAACGCGTATTTAAGTCCCATTTTACATTCGGTAACTGATCTTGTCCAAAGTCTCTTTTGTAAACTTCTTTTCCCTTTCGGAAGATGGAAATGCTGCCAACAGCTTGTTTATTTTGAGTCAAATAATCAAAGAAATCATCCAGTTTCGCAGTATTGATTTCACGATTTCCAATGTCTTTTATTTTTTCATCTTTTGAATTTTCGTTATTGTTGCTTTTGAAAAAATTTAATGCAAATTGACGTCCGTTTTGCACAAAAGTCCCTTCGAAATGATCTGTTTTGTAAGTTCCTTTGTAAGACGCATTGATCTCATTCATTTCGAAAATCAATTCATTATTGGTGAATTCGGTCTTGTCAACCGTGATGATTTTTTCGGATTGTTTTGGGCTTTTTCCGGATGAGGTGTAGCCGTTGTTTTCTTTTTTAATAGTAAGGATCAGAGGCAGTTGCATTCCGCCAAGATCAAGTTCGCCTTTCCAGGAACCTGTCAAATCCTGGGCGTAAAAAGTCTGTGCTAATAAAATCAGCACCAATAATAGTTTGGTTTTCATAAGTAAATATTTAGTGTTGTTGTAAGGTCATACAAAACCATCCGGGATTTTGTGAATCTCATTTGGAATGTGCTGACTGCGATTGGATATGTTTAAGTTTGAATTAGAAGATAGTCTGACTGATGATCGTCGTAATGAAAGAAACAATCACGAAAATTACGATGTGTTGCCATTTTTTGATATTGGTCGCCGTTTTGAAACCATTGAAATACAGTACAAAACTGTAAACAAGAAACGGGAGCGTGAGACAGCCTCCAATAGCAACGATCATCAGATCAGCCATTTCTATCTTAGCAAAGTTTCCTGCGCTTGCTGCAATATTTCTATTAGCTTCTTTGAAAAACGGCAAAGCCATCATTGCCATTGTGATGATTAAAGGAATCTGCGAGATCAAAACGGTGTTGATGACGTCAATGATTCTGGTTTTTTTATTAATAAATTTTGCAAGAATTATCAGGATAACAATCGCAAGAGCAAAACTCATCGAATTGATTTTCACAACATCCCAAATCGTTTGACCTTCTTCCAATATTGATAAATGAAAGATAGAATCATTAATCATTCCGGCATAGTAACAACCAAAGAAATTGAGAATAAAAAAAGCAATTCCTACAGCCAGAATAGACTTCTCATCAAACTTCTCAAACGGATTAAAAATTGTTTTCCAGGTCATAGTTTTCAGTTTTGAAGTTTTTTTACTTTTTCGATGAGGTCGTCCATTTTATTTCTCATCGTCGGGTAGGAGAGTTCGGCTTGTTTTGCCATTTCTTTAATGCTTCCGCTGGAAAGGAAAAAGTTAAGGATGAAGTCCTGATCGTCTCGACTCAGTTTTAGCAAAACAGGAAGTTCATAATTTCCATTGACATTGGTTTCACAAGATGGGCATTTCATCTGGCTGACATTCAACGTATGATCGCAGCTTGGACAAACTATTGGAAGTTTCATTTTATCTAATATTATTTTACAAATGTAATAATTATTTTAATAAAGTTAAAAAATATTTTAATTTTATTAAATATTAGTTTGATTTGATGCACAAAAAAACTTCCAATCACTGGAAGTTTTTAAAATTTAAATTCATCGGAAAAGCATTAATTATCTTTATCAGACCTTTCAATCTTATTCCTGTCTGATGATTTTATATAGTCACTGTAACTTACTGGCGAATAAACTTTTTGCTCAATTTTCCCGACGGTAGTTGTCGGTTTCCAATAGTTTTGGTCGTAATTTTTGGAAATGGAAACGGTGCAATTTGCAATTTTATTGATGATTTTCAACTTTACGAGTTTAACGTAATTAATCTCTGAAAAGAAAAACTGAGGAATTTTTTCTGAAGAGTTTTTGACTTCGCCGTTGGCATAAGTCACCATCCATTCGTAGGAATAATCAGAAGAATTTTCGTTCGGGAAAAATGAGATGACAGAATCATTGACTTTTACTTCTTTGAAATCATCGATGTTGACGCCGCATTTGTTTTTTGCAACACTTTGATTGTCGTCCACAACTTCGATTGTTTTTTCACATTGCAGACTCTGACCATTGAAAACTGAAACCGAAAGGGTCTGTTTTCCAATTTTTAAAGCTTGAACATTGATTGTACCGGATTTTAAATTTCCGTCGGTTTTCAGATTTTGATCTAATTTCCAGGAGTAACAATCCTCACACTGCGCTTTTGCATCCACGGAAAAGGATGCGTTTTCATTAAGTTTGATGGTAGAGTTTCCGACAATTGTACATTGCCCGTAAGAATTGGCTGCCAGAAATCCGGCAACCAGAATAAAATGTTTTTTCATTTGTATTGTGTCTTTTAAAACTCAACAAAATACAAAAATTATACCTGAATAACGCCGAGATTAAATTTTTCCGTAATCGGAGAATGATTGGCAGCCTCAATTCCCATACTGATCCATTTTCTGGTATCCACAGGATTGATGATGGCGTCTGTCCAAAGTCTTGCTGCCGCATAAGTGGGCTGCGTCTGGCGCGTGTAATCTTTTAATATTCTGTCCAGCAGTTCTTTTCTGTCCTCATCGGTAATTTCTTTGCCTTGCTTTTTCAACGCAGATTCCTGGATTTGAAGCAGAACTTTTCCGGCTTGCGAACCGCCCATCACAGCTAGTTCCGCCCACGGCCAGGCGACAATCAGTCTCGGATCGTAAGCTTTTCCGCACATTGCATAATTGCCTGCACCATAAGAATTTCCTGTAATGACTGTGAATTTTGGAACGACTGAATTAGCAACGGCGTTTACCATTTTTGCACCGTCTTTGATGATACCGCCTTGCTCAGATTTCGATCCAACCATAAATCCTGTCACATCCTGAAGGAAAACCAACGGAATTTTTCTCTGATTACAATTGGCAATGAAACGGGTCGATTTGTCAGCAGAGTCAGAATAAATCACACCGCCAAACTGCATTTCGCCTTTGCCGCTTTTTACCATTTTTCTTTGATTGGCCACAATCCCGACGCTCCAGCCATCAATTCTGGCGGTACAGCAAATAATACTTTTGCCGTAATCTGGCTTGTATTCTTCGTATTCAGAATTATCGACTAGACATTTGATGATTTCTAATGTATCATATTGATCAGATCTGATGGCGGGCATTAGTCCGAAAATGTTATCAGGGTTTTCTTTTGGAGGTGCACTTTCGATTCTGTCAAATCCGGCTTTGTCAAAATCGCCGAGAGATTTCATAATATTCTTGATTCGGTCCAAAGCATCTTTGTCATCTTTGGCTTTATAATCCGTAACGCCGGAGATTTCGCAGTGCATTGTTGCACCTCCAAGGCTTTCATTATCAATATTTTCGCCAATTGCCGCTTTCACAAGATAACTGCCTGCAAGGAAAATACTTCCGGTTTTGTCGACAATCATTGCTTCATCACTCATAATCGGAAGATAGGCGCCGCCGGCAACACAACTTCCCATAATCGCGGAGATCTGAACAATTCCGGACGAGCTCATCTTGGCATTATTCCGGAAAATCCTTCCGAACATTTCTTTATCTGGGAAAATTTCGTCCTGCATCGGTAAAAAAACACCGGCAGAATCAACTAAATAAATGATGGGCAAACGGTTTTCCATCGCAATTTCCTGAGCACGCAGATTTTTCTTACCCGTGATTGGAAACCACGCACCGGCTTTTACGGTAGCGTCATTGGCGACTACGATACATTGCCTTCCGGAAACGTATCCCATCACTACCACAACGCCGCCGGCAGGACATCCGCCATATTCTTCGTACATCTCGTGGCCTGCAAAAGCACCAATTTCTATGGAATCGGAATTTTTATCGAAAAGATATTCCAGTCTTTCCCGTACAGTCAATTTTCCCTGATCGCGCTGTTTCTGAAGTGATTTTTCACCGCCGCCCAGTTTGATTTTTGACAAGGTTTTCTTGATGTCAGAATATTTCAGTTTGTTGATATCTTCTCTTTTATTGAATTCTAAATCCATTGGTTTTTCTTTGCTCTAAAGATAAAATATTTTAAATAATCACAAAGCGGAAAGTGCAATTCCTGATTTTTTAAATCTCTGTAAAATATAATTCAGATTTCTCCGTTATAAATGCAAATACAATAAATTTTTAGTTAGTTTATGTTATTTTTAATAAGTTCTTTATTAAAAGATCCGTCTTGAGTTTTCTGGACGGATTTTTTAATTTTCTGATCGATTTCCAATATTTATTTTTAGACTTAGAATCTGTAATATTTATCATAATTTTGCAGACTGAAAATCAATCATTCCAATGAAGAATTCTTATTTGCTGAGGCTACATTTTATCGTTTTTTTATGGGGATTTACGGCAATTCTGGGAAAATTGATTTTGGCAGAAGCTCAGGTTCTGGTGTTTTACAGAATGCTGTTTGCTGCGGTTTTTCTCTATTTATATATTAGATTAATCAAAAAAGAAAGTATCAAGGTTTCCAGAAATCTTTTATTTCAACTCGTCGGGATCGGAAGTGTGATGGCTTTTCACTGGCTGTTTTTCTTCCAATCGATCAAAGTTTCAAATGTTTCGATTGCTTTATCCTGTCTCTCGCTGTCAACACTTTTTGCATCATTGATTGAACCTTTGGTCTATCGCAGAAAGCCGGATTGGGTAGAAGTCATCATTGGTCTTATCATTGTGGTGTGTATTTGTTTGATTTTCAACGCGGAACTGAAATATAAAGAAGGAATCATTTATGGAATTCTTTGCGCACTTTTCGGGACGATATTTTCAGTTTTCAACGGAAAAATGTTCGGAAAAACCAGTTCAGGGAATATTATTTTTTACGAGATTGCCGGCGGCTGGTTGATTATCAGTTTATTTTTTCTTTTTACAGGACAAATTTCCAATGTCAGCGAAATAAGTTATACCGATATTACGTTAATATTATTGCTGGCTTCTGTCTTTACGGCTTATCCAATGTTTGAAAGTGTGAAACTGATGAAGTTTATTTCGCCTTTCACGTTGATTTTAACTGTAAATCTGGAACCGGTCTACGGGATTATCTTAGCTTTTTTTATCTTTGGAGCATCAGAGCATATGAGTCCTGTTTTTTATGGTGCCTCTTTCGTGATGATAGCCTCGATTGCTGTCAACGGAATCATCAAATCGAGACGAAAAAAAGGAGATGCCATTACAGAAACAAAACCTCTGTAAACACTTATTAATGAAAAGAATTTTATTTTTTTTACTGCTAATTTTAACCCAGTTTTCTGATGCGCAAATCATCAGAAAATACTCCAATGAGTTCCTGAATATAGGTGCCGGTGCAAGAGGTCTCGCAATGGGTGGCGCGGTGGTTTCCAATCAGGATGATGTCTATTCTCCGATGTGGAATCCGGCAGGACTGATCAAAATCGACCGTGACTGGCAGGTTGCAGCAATGCATGCAGAATATTTTGAATCCATCGCGAAGTACGATTATCTGTCTTACGCCAAACCTTTGGATTATGGGAACGGTGTTTTCGCTATTTCTTTAGTAAGGCTCGGCGTTGATAACATTCTCAATACAACACAATTGATTGATTCAGAAGGGAATATTGATTATGATAAAATCAGTTCTTTCTCGACTTCAGATTACGCAGCTTTGTTTTCTTATGCGTTTCATCCCAACGGAAATCAGAAATTAGATGTTGGAGCCACAGCGAAAGTAGTTTACAGAAATGTCGGAAAGTTTGCCAGCGGATATGGTTTTGGATTTGATGTGGGCGCAATTTATCATTCGGATACAGACTGGAATTACGGTTTTATGCTGAGAGATGCCACCACGACTGTCAATTTCTGGACGATTAATCAAAAAGAATTATCAGCGGTAGTTAATGGCGAAGAATTCAATCCTGCTCCGACGGACAAAATGGAAATCACAATGCCGAAACTGAATGTAGGTTTCAGCAAAACATTTGAATTCAACAGAGATTTAAAATTGCTGCCGGAAGCGGGCGTCAACATTGATTTTGCAAAAACTGCAGCCTTGGTTTCAACCGATTTTGCCAGCATCACGCCTTATGCCGGCGGAGAACTGATCTTTCAGGATATGATTTTTGTGAGATTAGGGTTTAATAGATTTCAAACCATTTCGGATATTGAAGATCTGAAAAGAAAAGTATCATTCCAGCCAAGTGCGGGAATAGGTATTAAATATAAAGGCTTAACTTTGGATTATGCCATCACAAATTCCGGAATAGGCGGTTCAAATTTCTATTCCAATTTCTTTTCTTTGAAACTGGATATGCAAGGTTTTAGGAATTAATAAAATCAAATTTTCATCATGAAAAAAATCTCAACATTACTTGCAATTGCTGTAATTACATTCATCAAATCTCAGACAGTTTCTGACTACAGATATATTTCAGTTCCATCGGAGTTGGCTGATTTTAAAGAAAACAAATCATACGGTTTGAATACGATTCTCGAAAAATCGCTGAAAGGAAAAAAATATACCATTCTGCCGGAAAATAAGTCTAACTGGCCAGCTGATGCACTTGGAAATCCTTGCAAAGTTTTGAATGCTGATATTTTGAATGATAAAAGTATGTTTCGAAACAAACTGATCATTCAATTCAAAAATTGCAGCAATCAGGTAGTATTAGAAGAGAAGGGCAGCAGTACGATTAAAGAATTTGAAACTGGCTATCAGGATGCTTTGAAACAGGCTGTAGTGAAAATTCCGGTTTCAAATCCTTCGTCCCAAATCGAGAATCTGGCAGAGGCAAAATCTCAAGAAGTTGTAAAAACTTCCGACGAGCCAAAAGAAAAAGAAGTAATTTCGCAAACTTCAACAGCTCAGAAATACACCAATAAGAACAAGACATTCCAAAAGATTCAGATTGCGGATGATCAATTTATTTTGGTTGATGGCAACAGTTCCGTTCCTTTTGCAACTTTTAAATCAACGGCTAAAAAGGATGTTTACAGAGTGAAACTGGGCTCAGGAGAATCCACACTTGGCTACTACGAGAATGGAAACATCGTCATTGAGATGCCAAAAAGCAACGGCGAGTTTGCAAATGAAATCTTCACTGCAAATTAATTAGAAGTAATTTTTATCTTAAAAATAATAAAATGGTCAGAAGCAATTCCGACCATTTTTTGTTTAATTTTTATTAATTGCCAAAAGCCAATTGCTATCAGCCAATCGCTATTTATTTGGTTGAGGTGTATATCGCAAATATGGTTTTACGACTTTCACACCTTTTGTAAATTTTTTCTCGGCATCTTCCTGCGAAAGTGCTGCAGGAACAATTACATCTTCACCATCTTTCCAGTCAACAGGTGTTGCAACGCCATAACCATCAACCAATTGAAGAGAATCCAAAACTCTTAAGATCTCCGTGAAATTTCTTCCCGTAGAAGCCGGATAAGTAATGATGAGTCTTACTTTTTTATTCGGATCGATAATTAATAAAGATCTTACAGTGAGAGAGGCGTTTGCGTTCGGGTGAATGAAATCGTAAAGCTCAGAAACTTTTTTGTCCTGATCTGCAATGATTGGAAATTCCACTTCTGTATTTTGAGTTTCATTAATATCAGAAATCCAGCCTTTGTGATTTTCGATTCCGTCAACGCTTAATGCCAGGACTTTTGTATTTCTTTTATCAAATTCCGGTTTCAATTCAGACGTTCGTCCAAGTTCCGTAGTACAAACCGGTGTGTAATCCGCAGGATGAGAAAACAAAATTCCCCAGGAATCACCCAGATATTCGTAAAAATTAAGTTTTCCAAGACTGCTTTCTGCATCGAAATCAGGAGCTGCATCGCCAAGTTTTATAGACATATTGTAATATTTTTTTGATTAATGGATAACAAAATTAATAATAAAAAACTTTAATTCATACTAATTTAGTATTAATTATTTTTAATCATAAAAAAACCATTCAGATAATTCTAAATGGTCCTAGTTTATTTTGATACCTGTTTTTAAAGTTTACCAATTTTACTGTCGTCAATATTGTATTTTGCAATCACTTCATCGTAAGATAAAGTTCTTGGATCAACAGAATTTTTTCCAAAAACCGCAGGCACTAAAACAACTCTGAAAGTTTGTCCGGTAAGAAAAGTACTTCTGAAATTATTATCTGTTTTCACAGAAAGATCAAAATCTGCTCTTAAATCAATTTGTACATCGGCAGTTGTAAAATTGAATGTATAATCCATAGCGCCTTCATTGAAGAAGTATGTTTTCGGAAGTGATTCCCATATCGGAGCTCCTGTGCCAGGATTGCTTTTTCGATAAACTAAAACAATATCCTGTCCAAGCAATGATTGATTAAAGGGTTGATTGTATCCATAGTAATCCGGGGTGTTTTGTATAAGATTAATGTTCAGGTCATAAACAGCAGGATAATCCACTTGTACTTGCACATCATCGTCATCGTCTTTGCAGCTAAAAATAAATATACTGGAAATCAGTATTAATAAAAGGGGAAGGAACTTTTTCATAAGTTTGAATTTTTTACGTTATAATTTTATTACAAATAACAGACCATAAAAATAGCTGTTTTCAGCGGATTTAATATCTTTATGGAAAGTTTCTAAAATTTTAGATATCAAAAAAATGAAAAGGTTAAGTCTTATAATAATAACTTTTATTTCGCAGTTTTATTTCCCTCAGTACCAACCAAAAAATCTCTCCGGTTCCGACCTCAAAAAAGCAAACGATTGGGTTGATAAAACCTACAATGCGCTTTCACAAGAGGAAAAACTCGGTCAGCTTTTCATCGTTGCACTTTACACGAACAAGGACGAAGCGCACATCAGCCAAATCAGAAATATCGTTTTGAATGATAAAATCGGTGGATTAATCCTTATGCAAGACGATGCAACAAGAGAAATTAATTTGGTCAACGAATTCCAGTCCAAGTCAAAAGTCCCGCTGATGATTGGGATGGATGCAGAATGGGGCGTTTTTCAGAGGATTGCAAAAGCACACAAATATCCGTGGGCGATTACGTTGGGAGCGATTCAGGATAAAAATCTGATTCACGATATGGCATCCAGAATTGCCGAAGATTGTAAGAGAATGGGCATCAATTGGGATTTTGCGCCGGTTGTAGATGTCAATACAAATCCAAACAATCCAATCATCGGCAACAGAAGTTTCGGGTCTGATGTCAATAATGTGGTGAGTTCTGCTTTGGCATATTCCAACGGTTTGCAGGACAACAAAGTTCTTGGAGCAATCAAGCATTTCCCCGGTCACGGCGACACGGATAAAGATTCTCACTTGGATTTGCCAGTCGTGTCACACAATATGGAACGATTGGAAAAAACCGAATTAGCACCTTTTAAAGCATTGATGGACAAAGGAATCGGTGGTGTAATGGTCGCGCATCTTTATGTTCCAAGTCTTGAAAGTGAAAAAGGAATTCCAGCTTCCATTTCCAAAAAAATCATTACCGGATTGTTGAAAGAAAAATACGGTTACAAAGGTTTGATTATCACCGATGCGCTTAATATGGGCGCGGTTGCAAACAAATTCAAAGCGGGAGAATTGGATGCATTGGCTTTCAAAGCGGGGAATGATATTATGTTGTTTTCGCAGGATGTTGCCACTGGAAAAAGATTGATTCAAAAAGCGATTGATAATAAAGAAATTTCTCAAAATAGAGTAGAGGAGAGCGTGAAGAAAATTCTCTTGACCAAATATTTTCTAGGTCTTGATAAATATTCCAACGTCAACCCGGAAAACATCAACGAAGATTTGAACAACGCTTCCCATTCCGAAGTTGTTCAGAAAATGTACTCCAACGCTTTGACATTAATTAAAGATGACAAAAAACTGTTGCCTCTCAATTGCAAAGAAACTTATTATTACGTTCCTTTGGAAGAAGCACCTTACGAAACTTTCCTAAATCAATTGAATACAGAAACAACGGTGATTTTGAAAAAAGCTTCGGAAATCAATTCAATTCCAGCAAACTCCAAAGTGATTGTCGGTTTTCATAAAGATAATTCCACAGCTTACAAACCTTATACAATTTCGGATTCCAGCAAAAAGATTCTTTCAGATTTAAGCAAAAATCAAAATGTGATTCTGGATGTTTTCGGAAGCCCATATGCATTGAAAGATATTGATATCTTTAAAGTTTCCACAGTCTTAGTTTCTTACGAAAATAATGACGATGCGATGAAATCCACAGCCAACGGACTTTTAGGTCAAACTAAAATCTGGGGAAGACTTCCGGTTTTAGTCAATGACAACTTAAAATTCGGAATGGGAATGGATATTAACGCTAAAATACAAACAAATCAACCCGATAGAAAAAATAGTTCGGAAACAAAAAATTCCAAGACTGTAATTGAGTAAATTTGAAGTATTATTTTTTAAATAAATCAGCTATAAAAGTCTTTATACTTTTTACATAATACATTGTACAAAAAAAATGAAAATAGGAATACTTTGCTATCCAACCTACGGTGGAAGCGGAATTGTGGCAACGGAATTAGGAATGAGTCTGGCCGACAAAGGCTATGAAGTTCATTTCATAAGTTCTGCATTGCCAGCACGTCTGGATGTTACCAACCCGAACATTTTCTTCCACAAAGTAAATGTTCAGACTTATCCGCTGTTCCAATATCAGCCTTATGATATCGCGTTGTCATCGATGATTTATCGCGTTGTCAATCTTTACAAACTGGATATTTTGCACGCGCATTATGCGATTCCTTACGCTTACGCCGCGTTCACTGCGAAGCAAATGTTGAAGGCAGAGCACAAAGATGTACCTTTAGTGACGACACTTCACGGAACTGATATTACTTTGGTTGGGCAACATCCAAGCTACAAGCACGCTGTCGAATTCTCTATCAATCAGAGTGATACGATTACTTCTGTTTCCGAAAGTCTGAAAAAAGATACGCTCCAGTTTTTCAATATTCACAAAGAGATTCAGGTGATTACCAATTTTATCGATAATTCTGTTTTTGATGATTGCAAAACTTGCCAAAGAGAACAGTTTGCCAGTGATGACGAAAAAATCCTGATTCACGTATCAAATCTCCGTCCAGTGAAGAGAATTCAGGATGTTTTGGAGATTTTCAGGAATGTGAACAGAAAGGTACGATCAAAACTCATCGTCATTGGAGAAGGTCCTGAAATGGAGAAAATCAACCAGTTTCTGGAAGAAAATCCAGAATTGATTGGTAAAATCAAATTACTTGGAAAAGTCAACGACCTTTATAGGATTTTACAACTTTCAGACGTATTTCTTTTGCCCTCCGAGCAGGAAAGTTTCGGATTGGCGGCTCTGGAAGCGATGGCAGCAAAGACGCCGGTAATCAGTAGTAACGCTGGTGGAATTCCGGAAGTTAATATCCAAGGTGAAACTGGGTTTCTGGCTGAAATCGGAAATGTGGAAGCGATGTCCAATTATTGCATCAAACTTTTGAGCAACGAAGAGCTTCTTGCCGAAATGAAAAAGAATGCGAAAGCAAAAGCACTGAAATTCGACCTCAAAAATATCCTTCCAATCTACATCGAAATGTACGAAACGACTATTGCGAAGTTTGAAGAAGCGAAGTTGATTGGTGCTGGGAATTAAAATTATATTAATGTTTTGAAGATATTGTCATTTTATTTAAGTCTTTCTTTAATTCTAATTTTGAATTCGTGTGTGTGTTATACCAATGAAGATATTCAGAAAAGAATGATTAAAAAATTGAAAAACTTTAATCCAAAAAAAGTTGACGTAAATTTCAACACATTATATAAATCCGAAGGATTATTTAAGTGCTCTAATAATACCGAAAAAATAGAAAGTACTTCTGATGGAAATTATGATGAATATGTTTACATTTATGAAGACGGAAAAGTTGCATTTTTAGCTGTAAATATCTCTTCATATTACGAAAGATACGTACAAGCACCAACAGGAAAATTTGATGCAATTCTCTTTCTTCAAGGAAATAAAACAAAAATAATGAGGAGTCAGGTTTTTCATTCTATATTAAGAATGGATTTTGGGAAAGGAACTTATAATGAAGATATTAAATTAAGTAAAAGTCAGATAATCTTAAACTCTACTAAAGAATCTTGTAAAATTTACAAATTAATAAAAAATTACAAACCTTAAAGTTGTAACGTTATTTAAATAATATTTAGAAATTTCCAAAATTTTTATAACTTAACCCTTTCGAAGTCACGTACTTTGAAAGGGTTTTTGTTTTAACAGAAGTCAATACACAAATGAATGAAGAAATATTACAATATCTCTGGAATTTAAAAAAATTCCGGCGTTTCGATTTTGTTTCCGTCGATGGAAAGAATATTGAAATCTTAGAATTTGGCGAATGGAATAAGAATTCAGGACCGGATTTTTTATTTGCTAAGATTAAAATTGACAACATTATTTTCGCCGGAAACATCGAGATTCACACCAAAGCGTCCGATTGGTTTTTCCACAACCATTCCGGAAATCCGGAATTCGGAAATCTGATTCTTCACGCCGTTTACATTAATGATTGTGACATTCCCGAACTGGAAAACCAGCAGATTCCGACTTTGGAACTCAAGGATTATATTGATGAAACCTTGATTCAGAAACATCAGAATTTGAGGGAAGAACATTCGTTTATTCCTTGCGAGAATTTGTTTGATAAAGATAAAATCCCATTGTTTTTTGAGGAAGAAGTTTTGCTGAAAAAATTGGATTTCAAATCTGAGGCGTTGGAATTATCATTAAAGAAAAATCAAAATAATTATGAAGCGGTTTTATTCCAGCAATTGGCTTACACGTTTGGATTGAAAGTCAACGCTGAGATTTTCCTACAACTGGCAGAAAGTCTTGACTTTGCTGTAATTCAGAAAATCAAACAGAATAAAGTTCAATTGGAAGCTTTCCTATTCGGGATTTGTAATTTCCTGGATGAGCCAAAAGATGAAATGATGAAAGTCTGGAAACGGGAATTTGATTTTTTGAAAGTGAAATTCAATTTGTCAGAAGTTAGAATCGCTCCGAAATTCTCAAAACTCCGCCCACCAAATTTCCCAACGATTCGGCTTTCACAATTGGCAAATCTTTATCATTCTCAGCCCAATCTTTTTTCGAAGATTATTGAAGCGAAAACGATTGATGATTTGTATTTGATTTTCGAAGAGGTTTCGGCTTCGCAATATTGGGGCAATCATTTTAATTTTGGGAAGATTTCTCCGGTTGAAAGTCCGAAATTATTGAGCAAAGATTTCATCGATTTGATTATCATTAATGCGATTCTTCCCATCAAATATTTCTATCAAAAGAATCACAATCCGGAAATTGTAGATGATATTTTTGACTTCTACAAACAGCTGAAATCAGAGAAGAATTCTGTTCTGGATGAATGGAAAAACTTGGGTGTGAAATTTGAAAATGCTTTGCAGACACAAGCTTTTCTTTACCAATACAAAACATTCTGCACTCAGAAAAAATGCTTAAATTGCAGTATCGGTTTTCAGTTGTTGAAGAGCCACGATTAAAGTAATACATCCAAAATGAAAGAGCCAATTGTAATCAACGGAATGCGCCACAAAATGGAAAGAGAATGGTTTGGCGTGCTCACGAGATACGGAACCAAACTCGGAATTCCTGTTTCGAAACTGCGTGTTTTCTTCATTTATTCTACGTTTGCAACGGCTGGGATTTTCTTTTTGTTTTATCTTGGATTGGCTTTTATGCTCTGGATTAAGGATTGTATTGTGACGAAAAGACCGAGTGTTTTTGATCTTTAAAAATTTTAATCTCGCAGATTTTGTAAATTTTGCAAATTTATTTCTAAATGTTAACCCCTTCAGCATTTTAAACGCTGAAGGGATTTTTGCAATGACTGCTAGTTTCTGCGGAATGACAAACGTTGTGTTATTGACAAATGTTATATTTATGCAGAATCCTGCAGCCCGGCTTGAGTGGAAATCCTTTTTTGCGTTTACTTAATTTCTATTGATAAGGAAATCGTCTGCAAAAAAGATTGGGAACGGTAGACGGATTAAGCTGCCCAAAAAATTAGTGCCAAAAAAATCCGATTGAAAAACTCAACCGGATTTGTATTTTGAAATATTAGTCTAAATTCTAATATCTAACTTCTAAAATCTAGATTATGGATTTGCAGTTTTTAGGTTTGCAGATGCATATTCTCTATTCATTCTTGCGATGTTTTCCAGAGAGATTCCTTTTGGACATTCTACTTCACAAGCACCAGTGTTGGAACAGTTTCCGAATCCTTCTTCGTCCATTGCTTTTACCATATTCAGAACTCTTCTGGTAGCTTCTACACGACCTTGTGGCAACAATGCGAACTGGGAAACTTTTGCGCCAACGAATAACATTGCTGAACCGTTTTTACAGGAAGCCACACAAGCGCCACAACCAATACACGCTGCAGCATCCATCGCTTTGTCAGCGTCTTCTTTCGGAACCAGAATTGCGTTGGCGTCCAAAGTGTTCCCGGAAGTATTCACGGATACGAATCCACCTGCAGCCATTACTCTGTCAAAAGCACTTCTGTCGACCACTAAATCTTTGATTACCGGAAAAGCAGCACTTCTCCAAGGTTCGATGTGGATGGTTTCGCCATCTTTGAAATGACGCATATGCAACTGGCAAGTCGTAATCCCTGTATCTGGTCCGTGTGCTCTACCATTGATGTAAAGTGAACACATTCCGCAGATTCCCTCGCGGCAATCGTGATCGAAGGCAACAGGATCCTGTCCGTTGTTGATCAATTGCTCGTTCAGGATATCCAACATTTCCAGAAATGAAGAATCCGTGGAAACGTCAGCTAATTTATAGCTTTCGAACTGACCTTTCGTTTTATTATTTTTTTGTCTCCAAATTTTCAGCGTAAGATTTAAGCCTTTTTTTGCACTCATGTTGTATATATTTTTGAATGGAGATTATTTATTTTTTTCTGGTTTATCAGCATTTTCAAATTTCATATCAGACGCTAATACTTTAATTTTCTTAGAATTTGAAGCTTTTAAAGCATCATATTTTTCTAATCCACTTTTGATATTTTCAGTTTTATCCTCTGTAGTCGGAACATATAATTGTTTTTTTGCACCTTTTACTACTTGATAAAATGTTCTTTTATCTCGAAATTCATTCGGGTTTAAAGGACTAAGACTAACCTGCGCAATGAAAGCTCCCATTTGTCCCTCAGCATTCAAAACATACACTGAATTAGGTTCTAAGTTTGCTTCTACAAAATCTCTATTTTCGGACGCTGCCCAAAAAACGTGATTTCCTGGTTCACATTCATAAACCATATATTTAAATCCTGAAAGTGCTCCCAAGAATTTGTCTTTATCATAAATTCGAAAGTTGATTAATGCACCTGCACCAGTTCTCAGGATATAAACCAATGACTTACCTTCTGTTGGTTTGTCAATTTCTTGGGTTGTTACCTTCTGAGAATAAGCAGCTGTTAAGCCGCAGACCAAGACAAATAATAAAATTACTTTGTTTATAATTTTCATCTTCTGTTATTTATAACTTCTAGCTTTCACTTCAATATTCTCGTACACAAGCTCTTCTTTATGAACTACAGATTGATTGATGTCCATGCCTTTGTATTCCCAAGCTGCAACGTATTTATAATTCACGTCATCTCTTTCTGCCTCGCCTTCCGGTGTTGCGTGGTCTTCACGGAAATGTCCTCCACAGGATTCATTTCTGTTTAGCGCATCAATCGCCATCAATTGTCCCAATTCAAGGAAGTCAGCTACTCTGAAAGCTTTTTCCAATTCAGGATTCATATTGTCAGCTTCACCAGGAACTCTCACATCTTTCCAGAAGTTATTTCTCACTTCTTCGATCTCTTTGATCGCTTCTCTCAGACCTTCAGGTGTTCTTCCCATCCCCACTTTGTTCCACATAATGTGACCCAATTGTTTGTGGAAATGATCTACTGTGTGCGTTCCTTTATTGGTCAGGAAGAAATTGATTTTTTCTTTAATCTCTTTTTCAGCTTCGTTGAATTCCGGTGTATCTGTAGAGATTTTTCCGGTTCTGATGTCTGCAGAAAGATAATCTGCAATAGTGTAAGGTAAAACGAAATATCCGTCTCCTAAACCTTGCATCAAAGCAGAAGCTCCAAGTCTGTTGGCGCCGTGATCTGAGAAGTTAGCTTCCCCAACTACGAAGCATCCAGGAATTGTAGATTGTAAGTTGTAATCAACCCAAACGCCACCCATTGTGTAATGAACCGCTGGATAAATTTTCATTGGTGTTTTGTAAGGATCATCAGCGGTAATCTTCTCGTACATTACAAATAAGTTACCGTATTTTTCCTCAATCCAAGCCCTTCCAAGATCATAAATCTGCTGATCTGTAGGATTGTGAATATGTTTTTCGATAGCGGCTTCTTTACCTTTTTTGATGATCTCAGTGGAGAAATCCAGATAAACACCTTCTTTCGTATCATTGTTTTCGATTCCGTATCCGGCATCACAGCGCTCTTTTCCAGCTCTGGAAGCAACGTCTCTAGGAACCAAATTCCCAAATGCAGGATACCTTCTTTCCAGATAGTAATCTCTGTTTTCTTCAGCTATATTTTCTGGTCTAAGTCTTCCTTCTCTGATAGCAACAGAATCTTCAATATTTTTAGGAACCCAGATTCTTCCGGAGTTTCTAAGAGATTCTGACATCAAGGTCAATTTAGACTGCTGCGTTCCGTGAACCGGAATACAAGTCGGGTGAATCTGAACATAACAAGGATTTGCGAAATATGCTCCTTTTTTATGAATTTTCCAGGCTGCAGAAACGTTGGATCCCATCGCATTCGTAGAAAGGAAATATACGTTTCCATAACCTCCGGAAGCAATTACAACAGCGTGAGCAGAATGTTTTTCAATTTCTCCTGTTACCAAATTTCTTGCAATGATTCCTCTTGCTTTTCCATCAACGATTACAAGATCCAGCATCTCGTGACGGTTGTGCATTTTCACACGGCCTTTTCCAATTTGACGGCTAAGTGCAGAATATGCTCCTAACAATAATTGTTGTCCGGTTTGTCCTTTTGCATAAAAAGTTCTTTTTACCTGAACACCTCCAAATGAACGGTTGTCCAATTGTCCGCCATATTCTCTTCCGAATGGTACACCTTGCGCAACACATTGGTCAATGATATTTGCAGAAACTTCAGCCAATCTGTAAACATTAGCTTCTCTTGCACGGTAATCTCCACCTTTGATCGTATCGTAGAATAATCTGTAAGTTGAATCTCCATCACCCTGATAATTCTTAGCAGCATTAATACCACCTTGAGCAGCGATAGAGTGCGCTCTTCTTGGAGAATCCTGATAACAGAATGCTTTTACATTATAGCCTTGTTCGGCAAGAGTTGCAGCAGCAGAACCGCCCGCTAATCCTGTTCCGACGATGATAATGTCTATTTTGTCCCGGTTGTTTGGTGCAACCAAGTTCATGTGATCTTTATGATTTTTCCATTTGTCCTTAAGTGGACCGGAAGGAATTTTTGAATCTAAACCCATAATTTATTTTATTATTATTGAGTAACGAAATGATAAACAGCGATGATAATGAAACCCAATGGAATAAGTACAGAATACCAGTTTCCAAAAGCTTTGATGAAAGGCGTGTACTTAGGATGTCTTGCTCCGATGGACTGGAAAGAAGACTGGAATCCGTGAGCTAAGTGCAAACCTAACAGTACAAAAGAAATAACATACAATACAACTCTCCAGAGATTACTGAATTTGTTATGTAAATCTCCCCAGAAACGATTTTCCTCTACAGGAAGACCTTCAATGTATTTGTAATTCATCTCGTGGTACCAGAAATCGTACATATGCAAAGCTAGAAATGCCAAAATTACAGCGCCCGTAATAATCATATTTCTAGACATCCAAGTGGAGTTGGCTTCCCCTTTATTCATCGCATATTTAATTGGCCGTGCTCTGTTGTTTCTGATTTCCAGGATGAATCCCATCACGAAATGGAAAATTACGGCAACCATCAATACTGGCTGCATCAAAAATTGAATCAAGGGATTGTATCCCATAAATTGAGAGGCGTTGTTGTAAGCCGTTTCTCCGAAAATTGATAATAAATTTACGGAAAGATGCATTACCAAGAAGATCAGCAAAAACATTGCTGAAAGTGCCATAGCATATTTTCTGCCTATCGAAGACGTAGTCCCTGCCATAATTCTGTGTGTTATTTGAATTTCCACAAATTTAGAAAATAGTTGACTCAACTAACATTGAGAAATGTCACAAAAATACAGTTTGTAATCTTTCTAAATAACTTTAATGGAATGTTAATAATATTTCGAATTTGATAATCATTCTATATTATATAAAAAGAAAAATCCCGAAATTGATTCGGGATTCTGTCTATTATAATTCTTTTCTCAATCTAGCGACCGGAATGTTAAGTTGTTCTCTGTATTTTGCAATCGTTCTTCTGGCGATGTTGTAGCCTTTTTCCTTAAGAATTCCTACCAAAGCATCATCTGTGCAAGGTTTTCTTTTGTTTTCTTTGTCTATGGCTTCCTGCAAATGCTGTTTGATTTCTTTGGTTGAAACTTCCTCGCCATCATCATTGGTCAATGAATCTGAGAATAGGTTTTTCAAATAAACAATTCCGTTTGGAGTGTCGGCGTACTTGCTTTTTACAACTCTCGAGATTGTAGAAATGTCAAATCCTGTAATATCAGCAACATCTTTCAGAATCATTGGTCTGATATTTTTCTCGTCACCAGAGATGAAATAATCTTTCTGAAGCTTTACAATCGCCGTAATCGTTTGCAAAAGTGTATTCTGTCTTTGATTAATAGCATCGATGTACCATTTTGCCGCATCCAGTTTTTGCTTAATGAAAAGCGCTGCCTGCTTGTGTTCAGCAGATTTTTTATCGTGAGAATATGTTGTCAAGATTTCCTTGTACTCGTCGGAAACTCTAAGAGACGGTGCGTTTTTATTATTTAACGTTGGAATAACCTGGTTATCCTTTACCTGAAGTACAAAATCCGGAATAATTTCTTGGTTAATGGTAATTGTTTGAGTGTCAAAGTTTCCACCAACTTTAGGCGACAATTTTGCGATTTCTTCCAAAGCGTCTTTCAAATCATCTTCCTCGATGTCGTATTTCTGGATGATTTTGTTGTAATGCTTATTGGCAAGCGCATCAAATTGATTTCTCAAAATATTTCCTGCCAGAATTACAGTTTTATTGGAGCTTACCTTTTTCTCGATTTGAAGCAAAAGACATTCTCTCAAATCTCTTGCGCCAACACCTGGCGGATCCAATTTCTGAACATAGTTTTCAAGGATATAAGTCACTCTTTCAATGGTTGTATAAATTCCTTGTGAAAACGCCAAATCGTCAACAATAGATTTAATGTCTCTTCTCAAATAACCGTCTGTATCCAGATTTCCAATCACATATTCGCAAATTTTCAAATCTTCTTCCTCAACCGTTGACAATCTGATTTGCTCCAATAGATAATCATACAGCGTTTGCCCTTCCGTCAAAAGTGACTGGTTATCAAATTCCTCATCGTCCGCAGAATAATTGCTGCTGGCCGTTTTATAATTTGGCTCGTCATCATAAAGATAATCATTGACATCGAAATCCGTTTCAATGCTTTCTGTGCCTTCGTTTTCGTAGGCTTCTTCAGCAGCGGTGTAGTCATCTTCTTTGCTTTCCTCTTCATTTACTTTTTCCAAAGCAGGGTTTTCCTCAAGCTCTCTTTCAAGTTCTTCTTCAAATTCCAAAGTATGAAGTTGTATCAGCTTCATCAGTTGAATCTGTTGTGGAGCGAGTTTTTGGCCGAGTCTAAGTTGTAGATTTTGCTTTAGCATATTGGTAACGTTTATCAATTATGATTAACTTTTACGAAGTTAAAAAATAATTTTCAAAAAACAACAAGTTTAGCACGATATTTGATGAGTTAATTTAAGTTAACAAAAACCTTCAGATATTTCTGAAGGTTTTTATTTTTTTACAGTTCGAGATTGTCCATATTTTTTCTGTTGTTACGAGATGCTGCAAATTTTAGTATTTCATCAAATTTAGATTTTACAACATTTAGTATTGTTTTAAATTTAAATTTAATAAAAGTATTTTTTTATTTTTGATGAAAAATCTATGGTTTTATTCGGCTTGTTTTATTTGGTTCCATTTATTCTGATTTACATCTTATTTGCAAGATTAGGCAATTTATATGATCAAAAAATTAGTTTTCAAATACTGATTGCCATCATTTTATATTTCCTATTTCGCTTTACTTGTACATTTACTATTTCTTACATGATTTTAAAGTACAGTTCAGCAGAAAATCCGAAACAAATCATAGTAGATAATATTTTCGTAATTAATTTTTCAACTTTTATAATGGCAACTTTTGTAACTTTTCTATATTATAGGTCAATTAAAAACAAAATGAATGTCAATCTTTTTAACCAAAGTGAAATAGAAGATTTAGGAACAAAATAAAATACGCCGAAAAAACTAAATTTCGGCGTATTTTATTTTATTGGTATTTACTTAAAACTCTGCATTTTTAGGCGTTCTCGGGAAAGGAATCACATCTCTGATGTTCGTCATTCCAGTTACGAAAAGTACCAATCTTTCAAGACCTAAACCAAACCCGGCGTGTGGCACAGAACCGAATTTTCTAGTATCAAGATACCACCAAAGTTCGTGCTCGTCAACACCAAAGTCTTTCATTTTTTCAAGTAGAACGTCGTGTCTCGCTTCTCTTTCAGAACCTCCGATGATTTCGCCGATTCCTGGGAAAAGAACGTCCATTGCTGCAACCGTTTTTCCATCATCATTCAATTTCATATAGAACGCTTTGATTTCTTTCGGATAATCAAACAGGACAACAGGTGTTTCAAAATGTTTCTCCACCAAATATCTTTCGTGCTCAGACTGCAAATCGGTTCCCCATTTCTCAATCGGATATTGGAATTTTCCTTTTTTGTTTTCTTTTGAGTTTAATAAAATCTCAATCGCTTCTGTGTAAGAAACTCTCTTGAAACGCTTCGCAACCACGTTTTGAAGTTTTTCAATCAAGCCTTCTTTTGCTCTGTCTTTCTCCGGTTTTGATTTCTGCTCTTCTTCGAAACGTTTGTCGAGGAACTCCAAATCGTCTTTGCAGTTGTCCAAAACGTATTGAATCACGTATTTCAAAAAATCCTCAGCAAGGTCGATATTATTCTCAAGATTATTGAACGCAACTTCCGGCTCAATCATCCAGAACTCAGCAAGGTGACGCGTTGTATTAGAATTTTCTGCACGGAAAGTAGGTCCGAAAGTATAAATTCTTCCCAATCCCATCGCTGCAGTTTCGCCTTCAAGCTGACCTGAAACAGTCAAGTTGGTTTTCTTTCCGAAAAAGTCCTGAGAAAAATCGATGTCGCCCTCTTCGGTTTTCGGCATATTATTAAGGTCAAAATTCGTAACGCCGAACATTTCGCCAGCGCCTTCTGCATCAGCGCCAGTAATAATCGGTGTGTTGATGTAGAAAAATTGATTTTGATTAAAGAACGAGTGAATCGCAAAACTCACAGAGTGACGGATTCTGAAAACCGCTCCAAAAACATTGGTTCTGAATCTCAAATGTGCCTGCTCACGCAATTTCTCCAAACTGTGTTTCTTTGGCTGGAGAATCGTAGACTGCAATTCCTCAAAGAAATTGTCTCCCAGAATCGTGATTTTTTTCGCAATGATTTCCACGGTTTGTCCGGCGCCTTGGCTTTCCACTACTTCACCTACAATTTTCAAAGACGAAGCCGTATTGATTTTCTTGATGGTTTCCTCATCAAAACTTTCAAAATCAACCACGATTTGCAAATTATTAATCGTAGAACCATCATTCAGCGCAATAAAACGATTGGAACGGAAAGCCCGAACCCAACCCTGAACGGTAATGTCGTGATGTAATACTTTTTTGTAATCTGCTAATAGGTCTTTAATTGTCTGTCGTTTCATTGTACAAAATTAATGTGCGCAAATTTACGAAAAAACGTTGTAATTAAGGTGTAGTACATTTTAATGATTTAAAGTTTTATAGAAATCGTCGCTTCCGCAGAAAATACATTGAATTGATTGGGGACAGTTATTTTGTACCAAAGCCGATAAGGCGTAATACTCGCTTTAACTCCAAGTCCAATATTTCCTTTCCAAATCCTCAGTCCTTGCCCAAATTGAAGGGTGGAAAGGTTTTCTGAATCGAAATTGGTACGAATAACTCCTTGATTAACATTTGTTTCATTTTCTTGATTATCAGGAATATCCTTACCTCCAAAAAATATATTATTAAAGCTTAATTCACTTATCCATTCTATTCTTTGATTCTTAATTTTAAATTCTTTTATCATTCTTCCTCCAAGATTCAAAACATATTCCTTGGTTTCAATGTCGAAGGTTTGTCCTGATTTTTTATATTTGAAATTGTAATTGCTTGAACTTAATCTGAAATTTCCACCTAGTTCTAATCTTAAATTTTCTTCAACGGGAGAACTACGCCAAATTCCCAATAAAACTCCTGGTTGATTACTTTGTTTTTGCTTAGCAAAACTTTGAAATCCTCCCATTTCTATAATCCATTTTTTCTCCATTTCTTGAGCATTTAAAAATGAAGAGACTAGTAAAAAGAGTAAATATTTCATTTTTAAAAATTTATAATGGGCATTGTACGTTTAGAATTCTTGTTCCAAAAACCAATTTGGAAACCTCTATTTTCGGATTTGTTAATAAGCCCTAACTGTAATCCTTTTAGTTTATTAGTAGAATTGTAGATGCCAATCTGAATCCCACTTCCTGAATCAATTTCATTCCCGAGGCCAATTTGTAAACCGTTGAATTTTTCAGCGCCGTTTGAAAATGAAAGTTGAAGCCCATTTCCTTTTTCGATAGAGTTATTCAACCACGAGATTTGTACGCCATTCATTTTTCCAATATTACTATTGAAACCATTGATTGAAATCCCATTGGTTTCCTGAGCAATATGATACATAGAAATCCCAATTCCGTTTAATTTTTTGCCATCCATCATTCCTCCTGTTGAAATATGGAGGCCATTTACAGTCACAGTTTCCTCGCCTTTTTTCGGAAGTTCAATAGCTTTTGGAATTAATAGATATAATAATGTGATTGGATTTGCCTGAAGATTAATTCCGTTGATTCTTTGTTTTTGATATTCATCAAGAATGCCGAGATTGATTCCATTTGTATTTCTTGTAACTTTTGAAGGATTGAAAGTGACCAATCCAGATTTTAGCTTTAAATCTTGCTTTAAGGAATCTTGTCCAAAAGAGAAGGCGCAAATAAAAATTGAGAGTATTAATAATTTCGTTTTCATAACAATTGATTTTAATTATGATTCAAAATTATATTCGAAGCTCCACCTTCTCAATGCGGAAAAGAATTAATATTTTTTATAAATTTGTGAAAATCGCAAAAGATGTATCAGGAACTTTTATTGAAACAGATTCGAAGCAAGATTGGAGACAAATCTCTGAACGATGAGATTGCCAACGTCCTCAACATCAGCTACGACGCATCGCACCGAAGAACCTCGATGAAATCTAAATTTTCTCTGGAAGAAAGTCTGGTTTTGGCAAAATATTATAACATTTCGCTGGACAGTTTTATGGAAAGCGACAACCAAATCATTGCGAAGAAAACCAAGCCCATCAGAACGGTTACGGATTTGCTCAATTATTTTGATGACGCGTTGCGTCTTCTGAATGATTTCAAAATCAACAAAGAAACCGAGGTTTATTATTCTGCGAAGGATATTCCGTTTTTTTATACGATTTCGGATTCGGTTTTGTCGAGATTTAAGTTGTTTGTCTGGATGAATCTTTTGAATGAAAAAGACTTTATGCAACCGTTCGACGATTTCAAATTGGAACGATATTCCGACAAAAGTGAGGATTTGAAAAGCCTTTATGAAAATCTGAATGTCACAGAAATATGGAATAACACGACCATTTCCAGCATTCTGAATCAGGTCTTATTTTATTCAGAAATCGAAATTCTGTCCAAGGAAACCGCAAAATTAATTCTCGAAGAACTGAAAATATTAATCAAAAGCATCGAGAAAAAAGCAGAAAATGAAAACAAAAATTTCCATATTTATGCCCACGATATTCTGATTCTGAACAATAGTATTTTATTTAAAAACGAAGAAAAATCGTCGCTTTTCGTCCCGTACAATATGTTTGGCTATATGATGACGGATGACCAAAGTACGTGTGATGATGCTTTGAATTTCTTTCAGCATCAAATCAAAAACTCGACATCGCTCAGCTTTTCCGGACAACGTGACCGCAAAAAATTTTTCAATAGTATGTTGGAGAGAATAGAAAGTTTGAAGAACTCGATTTAAGAATTACTCATCCTTTTTCGAAGGCACCAGGAAAACATCCATCAAACCTTCCGGCAAAAACATTTTGATGAATTTCTCTTCACGATTTACCTCAAGAATCCAGTCTTTGATAAGCGGAATGATGATTTCTTTTCCGGCAAGATTCAGAATGAAATAATTCTGAGCCGTCATATCATTGATGGAAACAATCGTTCCACAAGATTTTCCATCCTCTTCACGGATTTCGAAACCGACAACCTCGTGGTAATAGAATTTTTTCCCCGTCAAAGGCGGAAGCGTAGAAAGCGGAAGGTAAACACCTTTCCCAATGGTCTGATTCACCAAAGCTTCGGAAGAATTTTTGAAAGAAAGGATTTTCGTGTCACCTCTCTGCCACTGCTGTTTCTCAACAAAAAACGGAACCAGCAATCCATTGATTTCCAAGAAAATCGATGTCAGTTTATCGTACATTTCAGGTTGGTCTGTATCCAGTTTCAGGATGACGTTTCCTTGCAGTCCGTGTGTTCTGGTAATGGTTCCTAAAAAATAGCAGTCTTCTTTTCTCATTATTTCCGGTGGTGAATTTTATTAAACAACAAAGACACGAGATTATCGTGTCTTTGAGATTGTATCTTTTTGTAAAGAATTAAGCTTGAGTTTCTTCAGTTCCTTCTGCCTCAGCAGTTGGTTCTTCAGTCGCAGTTTCTTCAGTTGCAACTTCTTCAGCAGGTGCGTTTGCAGCCTCTTCAGCAGCTTTTGCATCAGCTTCAGCTTTCGCAGCAGCGTCAATTCTTGCTTGGTTTACTTTAGCTTCAGCTTCCAAAGCCGCTTTCTTAGCGTCAGATTTTGCTGTAGATAAACCTTCTACTTTACCTTGTACTTTAGCATCTTTAGCATCAACCCAAGCAGCGAATCTCTTCTCAGCTTCAGCCTCGTCAAAAGCACCTTTAGCCACACCACCTTGAAGGTGTTTTTTGTACAAAGCACCTTTATAAGAAAGGATTGCTCTTGCAGTGTCAGTTGGCTGTGCACCGTTGTTCAACCATTTAACAGCAGAATCAACGTTCAAATCGATAGTTGCTGGGTTTGTAATTGGGTTGTAAGTACCTAATTTTTCGATGAATCTACCATCTCTTCTAGCTCTTGCATCCGCAACTACGATGTGGAAGAAAGGTTTTCCTTTCGAACCGTGTCTTTGTAATCTGATTTTTACTGACATATAATTTTAAAATTGTGGGAACACGTCCCGGTTAAATATTAAGTGTGCAAAGATATACAAAATTTTCGATTACGAAAAATTTTAGTTAGAAGTTGGTAGTCAGATGTCAGAAGTTTTTTCAAACCTGGAATATTGAATAAAAAAACTTTGAATCTTCGGAGCCGGGAACCTGCTTTCCGTTGCAATTCCTCGCGCCTGGCTTTTGCCATCGCCTGCTGTGGGATTTTCTCTTCAATCAGGGCTATGGGTTTTGTCTTTCAATTAAGGATTTGTCAAAATTTAGATAGTATCAAAAATTCTAATCAAATAATTAAGTCATCAAAAAATCTAAGATTTCCAAACTTATGTCTTCTCAATTGTACTATCTCACAAATCTTATCATCAACATATACGTTAAAAAACTTTGTGACTTTTGTGGTTAAAAACATTAGTTCAAAGCTTTCTTATAAGTCTCCAAAGCCCTTTCTCTCGCAAATTTATGCTCCACGATTCGGTTTTCCACAATGTCTTTTTCAAAATCAGGATTCCATTTTCGGATGTATTTCAAATCCTTGTCAAACTTCTTCGTCTGCTCATCCGGATTGAAAACCCGGAAATACGGCGCTGCATCGCACCCACAACCTGCCGCCCACTGCCAGTTTCCGTTGTTGGCTGACAAATCATAATCCAAAAGTTTTTTAGCAAAATAAGCTTCGCCCCAACGCCAGTCAATCAAAAGATGTTTTGTGAGGAAACTGGCAGTGACCATTCGGATTCTGTTGTGCATTCTGCCGGTTTGGTTCAGTTGGCGCATTCCTGCATCTACGATGGGATAACCGGTTTCGCCGTTGCACCATTTTTCAAATTCGGATTCGTTGTTTCGCCACGGGATATTTTCGTATTTTTCTTTGAAACAATAATTGACAACCTTCGGAAAATGAAATAGAATTTGCATAAAGAACTCCCGCCAAATCAATTCATTCAGCCAGGTTTCATTGTGACTTAAGGCGAATTTCACACATTTGCGAACGGAGATGGTTCCAAACCTGAGCGCAATTCCCAAGTGTGTTGTTGCATCCATAGCCGGAAAATTCCGTTTTTTATCGTAGTCATCAATGATTTTCGATTCCAGAGTTGGTTCTTCAAAATCAAAATCTGTTTTCTCAAATCCGATTTCTTTTAAGCTCAAAATTTTCTTCGAAGGTAATTTCAGAAATTGGGTTTTATCAATCTTAACCGATTTATAACCGTCTTCGGTCAGAAGTTTTTTCCATTTGTTGGAGAAAGGCGTGTAAACCGTGTAAGGTTCGCCGTCGTCTTTTGCGACTTCGTTCTTTTCAAAAATAACCTGGTCTTTAAAATCGAAAAATTCAATCTTTTTTGAATTAAGAAATTCATTTATTTCCTCATCTCTTTTAATCGCTGAAGGTTCATAATCCCGATTGCAGTAGACTGATTTCAAATCATAATCCTTCTGCAATTGTTTGAAAATCTCCAAAGGTTTTCCGTGGAAAGTCAGAAGATTGCTTCCGGATTCTTTCAGCTCAAGATTGATTTTTTCTAAAGCCTGATGAATGTAATCGACGCGTCGGTCGTATTTGTCTTCAAGCTGACCCAGAATTTCCTTATCGAAAATAAAAATCGGAATCACTTTATCGCCGGACTTCAAAGCTTCGGACAAACCTTTGTTGTCTTCCAAACGAAGGTCGCGCCGAAACCAGAATATTGAAACTTTTTGCATTGATTATGTTTAAAATTATAAAAGACCTTCAGCAAATAGAAAACTAATAATTGCAGAGAAAGTCGTGGCAAGAAATGTTGAAATAAAAACGGCCAAATTATCTCGCGTTTTGCCTGTGTTTTTTTTTATAACCAAATAACAAACCACATAGGTCGGAATCAGGAAAAAGAAATTAAATGCTTGAAGGAAAGTGACAATCAAATAGAGAAAAGAAATTCCGGCAAAAGTTCCTACAAACACACCCAAAAAGCTTTTGTACAAGGTCTTCTTGTCAATTTTTTCGTTTTCGTGATTGCTTTTAAAAATGAGGTATTTTTCTAAAATAAAATTAAATAATTCATCATCACTTAAAATATCAGATGAAATTGTTGGTTCTATTTCTTCAAAAAAATGGCCTTTTTCCACCATTTTATTGACTTCGAAAGCAATTCTTCCTTTTTCCTTAACGATAACTTTTTTGTGATTGGCCTTCGCAAAGAATTCTTCATCATAACCTCTCTCGGTTAAGATTTCCTGCATATCACGATTGATTTTGTCGGAGTTGTCCAGCAATTCGTTGTAGGCAATCAGCAATTCTTGTTCGCTGAAATTCTTGTAGATGTTCATTAATCCAAACTTCCCATATAGAACAATCCCAAACATTGCTGGTTTTCTTCGATGGTCAAAGCATCTTTCAGTTTTTCAACGATTTTTGGGGAACTCCAATAACATCCGATATTGTTTGCCGTGCAAGTCAAATACATATTCTGAACCGCCATAGAAACAGCCGAAATCTCCTCCCAATCCGGAACCAATCTGCTGAAGTTGACAACTATTGAAACCACCACATTCGCCTTCGAAATCTTGAATCCAATATCATCATATTTCTTCTGTAGAAACTGAGCTTCCGCTGTCGAATTTTTATATATGTTTTGAAGTTCCAATCCCAATTTTTGCTTTTCCTCACCTTGGAAAATTTTGAAACGCCAAGGTTTCGTGCGCTTGTGATTGGGCGCCAGAACGGCGTTGCTTAGGATTTCGTCAAGAATATGTTGAGGGATTTCTTTGTCGGAGTAATCTTTTGGGAAGATGCTTCTGCGCTCTTCTATGATGTTTTTTAAAATTTTAGCGTTTTCCATATTCAAAGATACGGGAAGAAAGATAAAAGAGCAAAGTAAAAAGAAGCAAGAATAAAGTCGAAAGAACCAATTTGGAAAACTTCCATCATCCATCTTCCAACTTCCATCATTCTAAAACACCTCCACAATTTCCTGTCCGATTTTATTGAGGACAAAAGAATCGCCGGCTTGCATTCCCATCATCGTTTGTGCCATTGGACTTTCTGGCGATATGGCGTAGAAGCGGTCGCCTTGGAAGAAAAATTCGCCCAAAGATACCGAAATGTAAAAACGGGCTTTGTTTGTAATCACCAACGAGCCAAGTTTCACCTTGTCGGAAACGGAGTTCAGGACTCTTCGCATTTCGCGTTGCATATTTTTCAGCGAAACCATTTGTTTGTCCAAAAGATAAATTTCCTCCTGGATTTCTTCTCTTATCGAATCGTATTTTGAAGTTTTCTTGATGTCCCGGCTGGCTTCCAGAGAGAAGTTAAGGTAAAACTCAAGCGTCTTCACTTTCCCCGAAATGCTGTCATTCACAAAATTGCGCAACTCACTTTTATCGTAAACCGTCTTCTGCATAAATCCAATTTTGAATAAAGATAATAATTAATAGAATAAATAAAAAACCTCTCTAAAAATATTTAGAAAGGTATATTTCAACTATGAAAATCATAAATTATTCCAAAACCAAAGCTGTTTATCTCTTGATAAAATAATTCCAGGTGGCTTTCGTAATATCTGCAATGATTTTCTCGGTGTCTTCCTTCGGTTCGGTAATGTTTTTCAGATAAATGGAAAGGGAAAAATGTTTTCCATTAGGAAGTTTCACTATTCCAATATCGTTCATCGCGACACGCAAATTTTTATCATTCGTTCCGGAAATTCCTGTTCTGTGCGCCAATTCTGTTCCGTCGGGAAGTCCAGCTTTCATCCAAGTTGTTCCTCTGGAACATTCGACCATTATTTGGTAAAGGTATTTCGTGGTGGCTTTTTTCAGAACTTTTCCGTTGTAGAATTTTTCTAATAATTCTGTCGTTGCAATCGGTGTTGTGGTGTTGATGTAAAGGTTTTCCCAAGTCCGCATTTGGTCTTCATTCATTTTGATGATGAAATCGTGGATACCAATTTTATTAATGAATTTCTGAACCGTTTCCGTTCCGCCAATCAATTTCAAAAGGATATCGCAACCGTTATTATCGCTGTGAGAAACGGTGTAGCGCAACAATTGGTCAATGGTCAAATCCATATTGCCATTGGGAAATTCTTCACGGATTGGACTCCAAGTATTTTCCTTCAAATCTTCTTTTTTAATGAAAACTTTCTGATTCAAAGCCAGTTTTCTTTTGTCCACTTCATTCAAAACCGCCAGCGCAATGTGGAATTTGAAAACGCTCATCATCGGCATTTTCATATTTCCATTGATGCTCAGAGTGTCTTGGTTTTCAATTCCTTTTAATGAAATCCCGACTGTTGCATTTTTTGTGGAAATGATTTGATTAAGTTCTTTCCGAAGTTCAATTAAGTTTTGAGCAAATGTCTGTGCCGAAAAAAGGAAAAGGCTGAGAACTAATATTAGTTTTTTCATTGGATAATATTATTTCAAAAGTCTAGAATCCATCACAATCTTTCTGATTTCCTGCTCAAAATAATAGGCAATATCAAAGTTTTCATTCGCCACATTTTCCATTACGATGACGCTCGTTTTGGTCTTTGGATAATATAAATTGACCGCCGTAAAACCTTCACCTGGATGAAAACCTGTGTGCCCAATTTCGTAGATATTAGCTTTATCATTGATTCTCAAACCGTAGCCATAACCAATCGGATTTTTACTGAAAAGTTGATGCGTTGCTGTGGTGGAATAATTGGTCATCAATTTATATGTTTCGGGTTTCAACAGTTTTCCGTTGTGCAAACACTCATTCCATTTGGCCAAATCCGGTGCGGTCACAATCAGATGACTTCCAAAATAATAAGAAGTTTCAAAACCTGATTTTTCATTCAGTTTATAACTGCCGTCTTTTCTAATGGTGTGGCCTTTTGTCAAAAATTTACTGTTGTTTTCGTTAGGATAGGTGCTGTCAGTCATCTTGCATTTTTTGAATAATGCCCTCACCAATTCCTCGTAACTTTTCCCACTTTGCTTTTCCAAAACCAATCCCGCGACAGAATATCCAACATTGGAATAACTGAATTCCGTTCCAGTTTTCAATTTCAAATTCGGTTTCAAATCATCACTGTAAAGTCCCGAAGTATGATTTAGCAAATGATGAACGGTAATGGAATCTGCCCACGAATATTTGAAATCCGGCAAATATTTCCGAATTGGGACGTGCAAATCAATCGTTCCTTTTTCTACTTCCTGCAAAATTAAAGTTGCTGTAATCTGCTTGGCGATGGACATTGTCGAAAATCTATCCTTAATTTTCAAAGGCGTTTTCTTGTTGAAATCCACGTAACCAAAAGCTTTAGAATATTTTTCCTTTCCATTTTGTTGAATGAAAACCACACCATTGAAAGTTCTTGGCGTTGTACTTTTGATTAAGCTGTCGATTTTGGCTGAATAATCATCTTTTTGTTGTGCTTCGGTTTTACAAGATGTCAATAAAATAGCGACAACAAAGCCAGTCAGTTTGAAAAAGTGTCTCATTTGTGTTTTGTTAATTGGTTAAAAGTTTGGTTTTTATTTCTGAAATTATTCCAGTAAATCCGGTCGTCTTTCCTTCGTCACTCGCACTGCTTCATCGTGCAACCAATCTTCAATGGCTGAAGTGTTTCCACTCAATAAAATTTTTGGTACAGACAATCCTTTGTACGTTTCTGGTCTTGTGTAGATGGGTGGCGAAAGGAGATTGTCCTGGAAACTGTCTGTCAATGCGCTTTGCTCATCATTCAAAACTCCTGGCAAAAGTCGGATGACGGAATCTGCCAAAACGCACGCCGCCAATTCTCCGCCGGTCAAAACGTAATCGCCGATGGAAATTTCTTTCGTGATGTGAAGGTCACGAACACGTTGGTCAACGCCTTTGTAATGCCCGCAAAGGAAAATCAGATTTTTTTTGATTGAAAGTGTATTCGCAATTCTTTGATTCAAAGTTTCGCCTTCGGGTGTCAGATAGATGATTTCGTCGTAGTCTCTTTGCGATTTCAGGTCGGAAATACAGAGGTCCAAAGGCTCAACTGTCATTATCATTCCTGCGCCACCGCCGTACGGTTCGTCATCCACTTTGCGGTGTTTGTTGGTGCTCCAATCTCTAATGTTGTGAAAATGCACTTCTGCCAATCCCTTTTCCATAGCTCTTTTCAAAATCGAGGTTTGGAACGGGCTTTCCATCAGTTCTGGAAGTACACTTATGATGTCTATTCGCATAATTATAAATGATGAATGATGAATGATAAGTGATGAATTGCAATCAATTATCATTTATCAACTATCGATTATATTACTGTTCTGTGGCGTTTTTCCTTGATGGCGCAATGATCAGCCTTAATGAAGAATCTTTGTTGATATAACTCCACATCCAGTTGAAGAAAATTGCCAGCTTGTTTCTGACACTCAGAATCAGCATCAAATGTAAGAACATCCAGAAATACCAAGCAAGAAATCCCTGAAATTTAAATTTAGGAAGATCAACAACCGCGCGGTGTTTTCCTATCGTAGCCATCGATCCACGGTCGATATATTCATATTCTGTCCAGTCTTTTTCCGACTCTTTTTTGAAATTCCTAGCCAGATTTTTCCCTTGATTGATCGCCACATTTGCTAATTGCGGATGTCCTTGTGGGTATTTTGGCGTTTCCATATAGGCAATGTCTCCAATCGCAAAGATGTTGTCGAAACCTTTGACTTTATTGTATCGATCAACGATATATCGGTTGCGTACGAGATTTTCTATATTAAAATCATCAATAATATTTCCGGTAACGCCCGCTGCCCAGATCACATTATTGGTTGGGATAGAGTTTCCGCTTTTCATATAAATCACTTCGCCGTCGTAATCTGTCACACGTTCGTTTTTCATAAAGTTGACGCCCAGCTGGATTAGATATTTCTCCGCTGCATCCTGAGATTCCTGACTCATGGCGTCCAATGGTTTGTCGCTGGAACTTATGAGAATGATATTAAGATCAGAGAAATTCATTCTAGGATAATCTCGTGGCAAAATGCTGGATTTCATTTCAGAAAATGCACCTGCCAGTTCCACGCCTGTTGGTCCGCTGCCTACAATTACGAGATTCCAGTTCCCATCATCACTGGCTTTCCTTTCAATAATCATTTTCTCGAAAGTCATTAAGATATGATTTCGGATCGTAATGGCTTCCTGCGTATTTTTCATTCCGAGTGCCAAATCCTGCATTTTTTCGTTACCGAAAAAGTTGGTTTTGCAGCCTGTTGCGATCACGAGTTTGTCATACGTGAAAACACCGTCTTCACCAATCACTTTGTTTTCGGAGGGAATAATCTTTTTGACTTCAGTCATCCGGAATTGAATATTCTTTGATTTCTGAAAGATTTTTCTGAAAGGGAAGGAGATATTGGAAGGTTCGATCCTTCCTGTTGCCACTTGGTAGAAGAGAGGCTGGAACATATGGTGGTTCATTTTATCGATGACCATCACTTTATATTTTCCCTGATTATTAAGATTCCGTGCAAGCTGCAAACCTGCGAAACCACCTCCGATAATGACAATCTTTTCCCTCATTGCGAATTTTTTATAAAATTAAGGTTTTTATTTGGCTTGTGAGTCAGCAAATATTATGCTTGAAATTTATTTAAAAAAACATTTTTTAAAATAAAAAAGAGCCCTGCCGGATAATCTGACAGGACCCTAAAAACACAAATGATGAAAAATTAATTTTTATAGAAACCATTCGTTCCGATTCCGGATTTGAACGATTTGATTTGATTTCCGCTTAGTGAATAAACATAAGATGTACTTTCTCCGCTAAAACTCGAATTGGATACAAAAATCTTCCCGTCTATCACATTAAAACTGTAAGAATAAGCCGGTGTTGTGAATAATGTAGTGACAGCAGAAGTTGCTGAAGACATGTTCTTAGAATAAACCTTGTTAGCACCGTCTAAGAAATAGAAGTTGCCAGATTCGATTCTTAATTTCTGAACGTTTGGAATTCCGGTGAGCGTAGTTACAGTAAAAGTTCCGTCTGCTGCATTGATTTTATAAATGTAAGAATCTGTATTCCCTGAAGATAAAGCGTAAGCATAGCCTTCGTAAGAAATAAGATCAGAAATAGCTCCTGAATCCGGCAATATAACAGTCTTGTCGATAGCATTGGTAGACGGTTTTACAATCGTTATCGTGTGACCTGTAATGTCCATAGAGTTTGTTGCAAAATTGTAAAGAGTTCCGTCCGTCTGGACAACGATGTTTCCGCCTGCTTCCACTACTTTTTCTGCGTAACGGTCAAAGTTGATGCTTTTTATAAATGTATTGTCTGCGTTGTTGTAGATGTTCAACTTTTTTACATTGGCAAAATCATAGTTTGTAACGTAATACTGGCTTTCTGTAAATGCGATGTATCTTGGACCTACAAGATTGGAAGTGACAGTTGTATTTTTGCTAAAATTGAAACGGTTTGCTATCACAATTTTGTTGCTGTTGTTGACAACCAAATAAGCATTAGTCCCTTTGAAACCGATCGTTTGGAGAACGTCTCCAAGATTTTCGTTATTTGCCTTTGTGTATATGTCCGATTTTCCTTCACTTAAATCTGAAGAAAGAAAGTCTACGCTGGCATCTGGTTTTGTGAATGAACCCTCATTGACAACCAGAATCCCACTGTAAGAAGTTTCCTGATTGTTGTAAATCTCGTCATCGTCATTACAAGATGCAACAACCAAAAGGACTGATGCAAAAACTACGGTTAAAAATCTGTTGAATTTCATAATATATTTATTTATTGTTTTTTTATTTGAATTATGGTTAACGCAAAATGCGGTTTCATAATATATTAATGGTTTAAAAATTTAAGTTCAGGCTAACAGCATAATTCCTTTTTGGCATAAAGTAGTAATCTACCGTTGCGTACACCATATCAGTTATATTATTGACCTTGATGCCAATCTGAATATTTTTAATTGGATTAATCGTAATTCCGGCATTCAAAATCAGATAATCTTCTATAAAACGAATCTCATCGTTGTCCGTGTATATTTTGCTGTTGTACAAGGCCTGAACGAATAAGCCAACCATTTTATATTGATAATTGGTATTGAAATTAATCTGATTAAATGGCACATAACTCAGCTGTTTCTCTGTTTCCTGATCAGTAGATCTTGTATAAGAATAGCTGATTTGAGATTTCAATTTCTGATTTGTCCAGTTTTTATTAAATGATAATTCGGTTTCAAGACCATAAAAATCAACATCTCTTACATTGACAGGCGACCAAATGCCGGAAGACATTGGAATCCATTGGATCAGATCCTTTGCCTGCATATAATACGGCGTGATTCCCAATTTAAAATTTCTGTAACTGAAATAATGCGACATCTCTGCCTGATACGATGTTTCCGCTTTCAAATCCGGATTTCCGCCTGGCTGCCAATACAAATCATTGAAAGTTGGCGCTTTGAAATTTCTGGAAATATTGATTGAAGTCTGATACCAGTTGTTCATCTTGTATTTCCCGCTTGCTGAGAACAAAAACGGACTTTCAAAACCTTCTACAAAATCATATTTTGCACCCAGTTCCCAATAGAATTTTTCCTGATTTCCGTTTCTGTAAAGCAAAGAAAGGTTGAATTCGTTTCTTTTCGGATTCTGGATTCCGGACTGGTAACCTTCGCCATTTTTATATTGATATTCCAAGATTAAATTAAAAGAAGATTGTTTTGAAACTGAATAATCGAGGTCATTTCGAACGATATATTGTTTCCCGATTCCGCCACTGGATTTTGCTTTGTTAATGTCTCCAAAATACTGAAAGTTATCTTCCAGATAAACCAGCTTCAAATCGTTTTTTATCTTATTTGAATTAAGTTTCCAGCCGGCCAAACTTCTTAAAGTCTGAACCTGATATTTGGTTTTGGTTTGATTTTCATCAAAAATAGGGTAGTGCTGATCACTGTCGTAATGCTGGCTTTGAAGATAGAATTCGTTGTTGGGATCTATTTTATAAGCCAATCCGAGATTGAAACCAGTATTTTGATATTCGCCATTTCTATTGACGAATTTCTTTTCAGAAACTTCATAATCATTGTCACTTCTGGAATGGTTTGCTGAAAAGCTGAAACTCAATTTCTCGTTGCTGTATTTTGTTTTGATGAGAGAATTAAGCGTTCCAAAAGATCCATATTCTGAAAATAATGTTCCGTGAAATCCTTTATCAAAATCCAAAGTATTGTTGAGATGAACAGAGCCGCCGATTGCGCCGCTTCCGTAGATCACACTTCCGCCGCCAAATTTGATTCCGACATTATCATAACTCAAAGGATTAAGATTATTAATGTCGCCTTGACCCAGAAAGATAGAATTCACATTGATTCCGTTCCAGACAAAAGCCGTTCTTGGCGCTCCGGTTCCACGGAAAGATGGAGAAGATGTGGCACCACGACCATTTTCCTTGATGTAAATGTTGGATTGAAATCTCAGAAGATCCGAAAGTGATGTCGAATTTTCTAAAATCTGATCAGAACTCAGATTCGATATTTTTGCCGTTTTCCCTACTTTATTGTATTGGTTATCAATAAATACAGTATCGATCAAAGTTTCCTGAGCGGAAAATTGATGCAAGATTAACAGAGAAAAAAGTGTAAATAGACGTTTCATAATGACCTGCCTTTCCTCCGAAAGCATTGACTAAATTTTTTTTCTGGCAGGTCTCCTGACTTTCGCTGATTTTGCGCCTTCTCACCCGCCTAAGGCGGGCAATGGCAAAGATTGCAAAATACTTTGTTGCGATTTACAGTTGCGGGGACAGTTGAAGAATTACGCTTCATTCCCTTTTAATCCCGAAACATTCGGGAACCAAATTCTCGGCAAATATAATGAAGATTATGCAATGTTCCGAAAAACATTAAAATGGAAGTTTCCCAATTTCTGCAACATCCCGCTTTTTGTAAAAAGTTTCTAATGGTTTTGGGAAAGATTTTTCGTCCGCTTGTTTTTCATCAACAACTTTGAAATCATTTTCCGAAGCAAATTTCTCCAATTCTTTTTTCGATTCCAATTCAATCGTATTGATTTCTATCGTCATATTTTTATGCGTCAGTTTATGATTAATGATCTTCGAATTGACAATTAATTCTTCCCATTCTGTAGGAACAGAAGTAGGAAATTCGTACAGTTTCTTCCAGATGAAGTCATTTCCTCTTTGTTTAATGAGAAACTGGTTTTGAAATTTGATGAAGTAATATTTCAAACTCAGATTCGTGACTTTTGCTTTCTTGGTTTTGACGGGAAATTCTGATATTCTTCCGGTCTGGTATGCGATGCAGTCATTATTCACAGGACATTCTCCGCAAAGTGGATTCTTCGGTTTGCAGATTTCCGAACCGATGTCCATTATTGCCTGGTTAAAATCCCCGGGTTTGTCTTCCGGCATAATTAATAAAGCCAAATCGGTGAAATATTGAAATGCTTTGGAACTAGACATATCAAAATCATCGGCAAAAATCCTTGACAAAACGCGGTAGAAATTTCCATCAATTGCGGGGATCTTTTCATCAAAACAAATACTTGCGACTGCCGCTGCGGTATATTTTCCGACACCTTTCAGTTTCAGAATGTCGTGATAATGCGTTGGGAATTTACCATCAAATTCTTCAATGATTTGATGTGCCGCTTTATGAAGATTAATAGCCCGAGAATAATAGCCCAAGCCTTTCCAATACAGCAAAACTTCATCTTCTGATGCGTCGTGAAGTTCCTCAACATTCGGGAATCTTTCTATGAATCTGAGGTAATGCCCGAGACCTTGTTTTACCTGCGTTTGCTGCAAAAGAATTTCGCAGATCCATATATTATAAGGATGCTGGTTTTCTCTCCAGGGAAGTTGTCTGGCATTAGTATCATACCACTTTATTAGCTTTTTCCCAATGTGAAGAAAATCAGCATTTTGTTTGTTTGTTTTCAAAAATATATCTTATATTTGCACACCAAAAATATAAAGAAAATTATAAAATGACAAAGGCAGAATTGGTAAATACCATCTCGAACAAGCTGGGAGTAGAAAAGAATGATACACAGAAAGTTATAGAAGCATTCATGCAGGAAATCAGAACCTCTATGTATAATGGAGACAATGTTTACTTAAGAGGCTTTGGTTCTTTTATCATCAAAACAAGAGCGGCGAAGACAGGAAGAAACATTTCTAAGAATACAGCAATTGAAATCCCTGCTCACAATATTCCGGCTTTCAAACCTTCAAAAACTTTTGTAGAGAAAGTTAAAACTAAAGTTGCAGTTAAATAATCAATAGAATATAAACGTATAAAAATATAAATTATGCCAAGCGGAAAAAAAAGAAAGAGACATAAGGTTGCAACTCACAAAAGAAAGAAAAGAAGAAGAGCAAACAGACACAAGAAGAAATAATTTATTATTTTAACGTCTTAAACATATAAATATAGTTGGTTCTATTGCCAACTATATTTTTGTTTTATATTTACAACCTAATCTTAGTAAAAAACCAGTTTATGAAGTTATGAAGAAAGAACTGATAATTTCCAATGAGGAAGACGCTTCAAAGATCGCATTGTTGGAAGATGGACGCCTTTTTGAACTTCACGAGCAGAAAACCAAATCCGATTTTGTAGTTGGTGACCTTTTTTTAGGGAAAATAAAAAAACTTGCCCCGAACTTAAACGCTGCTTTCGTAAGCATCGGAACAGACAAAGATGCATTCCTGCATTATCAGGATCTTGGACCTCAATTTCTGTCTTACCAGAAATTCCTGAAAAATACCATTTCCAAAAAACAACAGACGCCAAGTCTCAAAAACGCCGAACATTCCAAGGACATCGACAAGATGGGAACGGTGGACAAAGTGCTGACTGCAGGCGACATTGTATTACTTCAAATCACCAAAGAGCCAATCTCTACCAAAGGACCACGTATTTCTACGCAGATCTCTCTTACAGGAAGATTTTTGGTCTTGATTCCTTTTGATAATAAAATTTCGATCTCCAAAAAAGTGAGCGATGGTGCTGAAAAAGAACGCCTCAAAACTTTGATTGAAAGTATTCGTCCGGAAGGTTTTGGTGTCATCATCAGAACTGTTGCTGAAGGGAAAAAAGTGGCTGAACTTCATAACGATATGAATCAGCTGGTGAAAAAGTGGGAAACGACTTTCAAGAATATCCAGAAAAATAAAGTTCCAAGCAAGGTTCTGAGCGAGGAGGACAAAGCATCTTCTATTTTAAGAGACAACTTCAACCAGGATTTTGTAAGCATCATATGTGATGATGAAAAAATGGTGGAGGATATGAAAGCTTACATCGAAGTTATTGCTCCCGAACGTAAGAATATCGTTCAGTTCTACGATTCTCATATTCCGCTTTTGGAATATTACAATGTTGAAAAACAGTTGAAACAAAGTTTCGGAAAACATGTGAATATTCCTGCGTCAAAAGGTGCTTATCTTGTGATCGAACATACAGAGGCACTTCACGTGGTGGATGTGAATTCCGGGAACAATATTTCATCGTCATCAACCAACAAAATGCACGCTTTGACAGTCAATAAAATGGCGGCCACAGAAATTGCAAGACAGCTTCGTCTTCGTGATATGGGCGGAATCATCGTTGTGGATTTCATTGATATGGTGGATGCGGAACACAGAAAAGAATTGTACGAGCATTTCCGAGACGAAATGAAGCGTGACAAGGCAAGACACAAAATTCTCCCACCTTCGAAGTTTGGTCTGATCCAAATGACAAGGCAGCGTGTCCGCGCAGAAAAAAGCATCGAGACCAACGAAGAAAATCCGAACAAGGACGGCGAGATCATTGCCCCGATCGTGATCATCGAAAAGATGGAAGATTCCATCAGAACAATTATGGCAACAGAGAAGGGAAAACTTTTCCTTCACGTGCATCCGTTTGTGGAAGCTTATCTGACAAAAGGTCTGGCAAGCATCCAAAACAAATGGTTCATCAAATACAAAAAATGGGTAACTATCATTCCAAGAGATTCTTTCAAGATGTTGGAGTTTCATCTCTACAACGCTCAGAAAAAGGAATTGATCAGCTTTTCCAATTAATAAAAATTATAAACTTTGTCGGCAATGGCAAAGTTTTTTTTATTTCTTTTTCCTTTAACTAATATTTAACGCCCACAATCTGTTATTTAAATATTATTGTGATATTTTGGTCATAATTTTGATACTTTAAACTTAAATAAAAATATATGTCAGGAAAAATTTTATGGATCGATGATGAAGTAGATCTTCTCAAACCTCATATCGTCTTTTTGGAAAACAAAGGTTATAATGTAACACCCGTGAACAACGTAAATGAGGCTTTGGAACTGATAGAAAAAGAAAGATTCGTGTTGACATTTCTTGATGAAAATATGCCGGGAATTTCCGGTCTGGAAGCCATTCCTATGATCAAAGAAAAAGATAATGCCATCAAGATCGTAATGGTAACCAAAAGTGAGGAAGAGCACATTATGGAAATGGCAATCGGCTCGCAGATTGAAGATTATATTTTAAAACCTGTGAATCCGAACCAGGTTCTTTTGTCACTCAAAAAAATCCTCCAAAGCGAATCTCTTGTTGAGCAGAAAACGATCGTTGATTATCAACAGGAATTCAGGAATCTCAGTATGGAATTGTCATATTTGAGAACTTATCAGGATTGGGCAGAATATTACAAGAAAATCTTGAATTGGGAAGTGAAATTTGATAAAGTTTCGGACAACGAATTCGCCGATTTGCTTCAAAATCAGAAAGAAGAAGCCAATATCCAATTCTCAAAATTTATAGAAAACAACTATGAAGAATGGCTTCACAGCAACGATAAACCGATGATGAGCCACACGCTTTTCAAAGACAAAGTGAAACCGGAATTGGAAAAGGAAAAAGTTCTCCTATTAATGGTTGATAATTTGAGATATGACCAGTGGAAAGTGATAGAGCCATTGTTTACCAAATTCTACAACAAAACTTCCGAAGATTATTATTTCAGTATTCTCCCTACAGCAACGCAATACGCCCGTAATTCATTTTTTGCAGGATTAATGCCGTCAGAAATCGAGAAGCGATTTCCAAACAACTGGTTCAATGACAACGAAGATGGAAACAAAAACGAATTCGAAAGAGACTTCCTGGAAGATCAGATGAAACGTCTTGGACTATCCAGTAAATCAATGAAATACTTGAAAATCCTTAATTCAGACTTCGAGAAAAAGATTCTGGAGGATTTTAATCAGCACAAGAATAATGATCTTTTGGTCATCGTATACAACTTTATCGATATTCTGTCTCATGCTAAAACGGATAATAATATTGTAAATCAATTGATTAGAGACGATAAAACCTTCAGATCACTCACTTACAACTGGTTTGAAAATTCATCTTTACTGAAAATTATCAAGGCTGCCGCAGAAAGTGGATTCAAATTGGTCATTACAACAGATCACGGCACAATTTATGTTAAAAAACCTAGTAAGGTAGTTGGCGACAGAGAAACGTCTACCAACATAAGATATAAAACAGGACGAAGCTTAACCTACGAAGACAAAGATGTCTGGGCGATCAACGATCCCGGCAAACTATTTCTACCAAAGGGAAATCTGAGTTCGAAGTATATATTTGCGAAAAACAATATATTTTTAGCATACCCAAAGAACTATAATCACTTTGTGAATTATTACAAAGACACTTATCAGCACGGTGGGATTTCCCTCGAGGAAGTCATCATCCCGATAAGCATCCTCGAACCCAAGTAGTTTTTTCATAGTTTATTTGATTTGGGTTTACCGGGGCGGAAGGAGCGAATGCTTTTTCCGCCTTTTTATTTTTTGATAGTAAATAAACATTTTGACTTTAAAATAATCTTAATATCTTTTCAAAGCAAACGCTGTTTTCCACGCCTGCATATTGACCATAATTTGGGATAATTTTGTAATCACATTTTTGATATAGTGCAACCGCTTCGGTTTGTCTTTTTCCAGTTTCGAGAATGGTTTTGTCGTAACCTAATTCTTTAGTCCAAGTTTCTAATTCGTTTAAAATAGCAGAAGCAAGACCTTTTCCACGTTGTTCCGGAAGTGTAAACATCCTTTTGACTTCCATCGATTTTTCATCAAAAGCTTTTATTGCGCCACAAGCAACGGCTTCTTCATTATCAAAAATGACGATACAGTTTTTCAGCGAATCAATTTTGTTGTATTGGTCGTAAAATCCGTGTTCATCACCATCTATTATGGCGAGATAAGCGTCCAAATGTTCTACGAGATTTTGGAAGTCTGGATTTTCGGAAGTTGTTCTTAGGGTTTTCATTAATAATTAAAAATTTGATATAAGTATTCCACAAACTATAACAGGCAAAAATAAAAGTAGAATAGTGAATACAACATCGCCATAATGTAATCTTCTGTATTCTCCTTGGTCCCAACTTTTTTGTAAATATCCGCTTAAAATTGGTTCATTTCTAAAAAATAATTTAAAAGAAAATCGTAAAATTTGATAAATAATAAGAAAGAAAAATGGAACAGATAAATAAAATGCTTTTATTTCTTTATATTCTAAGATGTAAAATAAGCCTAAAATACTAAGGAAGATTGAAGCTATTAATGAAAAGACATAAATTTTGACAGGAATAATAGTTTTAAAAGTCATTATCCCAATAAAAATGATTTCTATTACAAAGCCAAATAATAAAAATATCATATTAATTCACTACAAATTTTCTTTCTCTTATCAAATCCGCAATTTTCAAAATATCCTCACCGATCAATCGGTCATTTTCCAACTTCGGAACCACAGAACGAATAGTTGCATAATTCCTCTCAACAATTTCCGAGCAAACTGCAGGTCTTCTGAATTCCAGACCTTGAGCGCCGAACATCAATTCAATCGCCAAAATATTTTCAAGATTTCCTAATATCTGATTGAATTTTCTTCCCGAAATACTTCCCATAGAAACGTGATCTTCCTGACCTAAACTTGTCGGTATAGAATCTGCGGAAGCAGGGAAACAAAGCGTTTTGTTCTCAGTAACCAATGCTGCACTTGTGTATTGTGGAATCATAAAGCCGGAATTAAGGCCAGAACTTTCTACTAATAATTTCGGCAAACCATATTTCCCTTCGAGTAACAGATAACTTCTTCGGTCAGAGATATTTCCTAATTCTGCCGCTGCCAATGAACAATAATCTAGAGGCAAAGCCATCAGTTGTCCGTGGAAATTCCCGCCGGAAATAGATTCTTCTGCGCTTAAAATAATAGGATTGTCGGTAACAGAATTCAGTTCTGTGTCTGCCAATTGTTTCAAATGTTCAAACGCATTTCTGCTTGCACCGTGAACTTGTGGCACACATCGCATCGAGTAAGGATCCTGAACGCGGTCGCAGAATTCGTGAGACTTCAGATTGTCAGAATCTTTCAGGAAGTTTCGCATTCTTTCTGCCACTTTTCGGCTTCCGTCAAACGGGCGAATGTCGTGCAACTCTTTCTTGAAAGGACTTGCAGAACCTCGATATGCTTCAAGGCTCATTGCGGCGGTCAAGTCTGCCAGATCCAAAAGATATTCAAATTTTGATAATCCAATAATGGCGTGAGCGAGGATGAATTGCGTTCCATTGATCAATCCCAAACCTTCTTTCGGTCCAAGTTTCAGAGGTTGAATATTATGCTTTTCAAGAACTATTGAAGTTGCAACAGGTTGATCATTTTCCCAAACCTGACCTAATCCCAAAAGCGGTAAAACCAAATGTGCCAAAGGCGCCAGATCTCCAGAAGCTCCAACAGAACCTTGCTCCGGAACAACAGGAATAATGTTTTTTTCCAACATCAATATCAATCGCTCGATCACGTCCAAAGAAACTCCCGAAAATCCTTTCGATAAAGCGTGGATCTTGGCAATCATCATTATTTTGGAAATATTCTTATCAATCGGATTTCCTACACCGACTGCGTGAGAAATGATGAGGTTGTGCTGAAGCTGTGCTGTTTCGGATTCTGATATTTTGGTGTCGCAAAGTGGTCCGAATCCTGTATTGATACCGTAAACCGTCCTGTCAGAAGCTACGATTTCTTGAACATTCTTTTGCGACTTTATAATTTGTTCTTTTGATTTTTCACTGAGTTTTGCAAGCGATGGATTTTTTGCTATTGCCAAAACATCCTGATAGCCAAACGTATCGATTCCGTAGATCATTACTAAAAAATTTTGCTTAAAAATACACTTTTCGGGAAGAACGTAAGAATGATTTTGTATTTTATCAATCAATATTCATTGTTCAGGAAGAAAGAGATATAAGTTATCCAATAAGTCCAATATAAAAAGGGAATAAGACTTAAAATTAGCCAAAGTATATTCCATTTTTTGGTTTCACGAAATTCAAGGAAAATAAATAACGAATTAATAAATGAAAAAAGAATTGAAAATCCGTGTAAAATCATAGTAGTATTAATCCCAATTTGCCAAATAATTCTCAACTCTGAATATCGTAGAGAATTTCCTAGAATTCGTGGAATAATAAGTGCAATTATAAAAGCGCAAATAATGATTAGTGTAAATTTTTTATAACTGTAATTAATGTGGTTTGTTTCCATTGATTAACGTATTGAACTTATCAATAATCAAACTGCTCATCATATTCTTTAAGCTGTAAAGCCCTTTCTTTCACAATCTCCAATTTTTTATTTTCCGCAATCACGTAGAATAATGTTGCTTTCTTCACACCAAAATAATATTTATCAATCAATTTGAATTCGGAATCTCGGAATTTCATCCAACTTCTCTGCGCTTCTACCAATTCGTTTTTTCCATTTTTTGAAAGTTTTTGGCTTAATGAAATGTAGGTTTTATTAAGTTCTTTGTCCCAGGATTTCTGAGCAGAATTGATACAGTTTCTTTGTCCAGCTGTTGAATTGTCTTTACTCAAACATTTTTCTAAATCCTGGTCAATTTTGTTTTGAGCCAATGAGAAGATACACATTGTTAGGATTAATAAAAAAGAGATTGGTTTTTTCATAATTCAATTTTTAAAGTTCTTGATTAAGTCTCAATTCCTTCGCCTGACGAATATGCGCCAAATGATGCTGACAATGCCAACTGTAAATCAAAATATTTTCTTTGAGCGAAATCTTTTCTGACTGCTCCGGATGGATAAATTCTTTATTCAAATCCTCATCAGACAGACTTTTCAAAATAAAAACCCATTTTTCGTGCAATGCTTCCAGCAACTTCAAAGAAACAAAAGGCGAAAGTTTACTATCCGGTAATTCCGCCCAAAGACTTTCTTCGTAAGGTTTTATCGTAGGTAGATTTTCCGTCAAAGCCAATTTGAATCGCACATAACTGTTGATATGGCTGTCTGCACAATGGTGAACGACTTGAGAGATTGTCCAGCCTTCTGGTCTGTATTTTAACTTCAAATTGTTTTCATCCAAATTTTCGATTTCAGCTTTCACAAGGTTTGGAAAGTTTTCAATTTCAGAAATGGCAGAAACTATGATTTCTTTGGTGATTGATTCTGGTTTTTGGAATTTTCCGACAGGAAATTTTAGTTCTTCAAGATTCATTATTTCAAATTTTTCATCAGGATAGCCTCCATTTTTTCGTAACCCAATTTGTTCGGATGGATTCCGTCTTCAGCAATTTCTTTAGGTAAACCGTTTTTGTCGTCTTTCAAAGGTGTGTGATAATCGATGTAGGTGATTTTATTTTTCTGAGCGTAATCTTTTATCATTTGATTCAGTGCAATCACTTTGTCAGCGGGCATCATTCCTTTTCGCCAAGGGAAATCAGAAGCGGGAAGCGCCGAACACAACACCACTTTGATGTTATTAGCTTTTGCCAATTCCACCATCGAAACAATATTTCCAAACACTTTATCCAAAGAAATCGGACCTTGATTTTCCGCAATATCATTGGTTCCAGCGAGAATGATGACACGTTTTGGTTTTAATAAAATCACATCTTCCCGAAATCTCAAAAGCATCTGCGAAGTTACCTGTCCACCAATTCCTCTACCGACGAAATTGTTTTTAGTGAAAAATTCCGGGTCTGTGGCAAACCAGCCTTCTGTGATAGAATCGCCCATCAATACCGAGTTTGGCGTTGTAGTTTTGGATTTTACTTCCTGATTTTGTTTTTGATATTTGCCGAAATTGGCGAAGTCCTGAGCGTGAGACATTGTAGAAAATAAAAGGATAATAAAAGTTAGGATTTTCATTTTTTTCTGATTTATAATCAAATATATGAAATAAGGAGAATTAAATGTTTGTACTTTTAATAATACTTAGCTGAGCAAGCGCCTTTGCGAACCTTAAAAATATTTTCGATAATTATAAAAAAATGTTTGTGCACTTTGCGTTCAAAATTATATTAAATTCAATAATTTTACAAAATGGAACAAACTTCGAAAGACCCTTTACACGGCAAAAGACTCGACGCGATTTTGGAAGAATTGGTGGATTACTACAATGGTTTCGAAGAATTGGGAAAACAAATCAACATCCGATGTTTCAACGCCGACAATCCAAGCATCAATTCCTCATTGAAATTCCTTAGAAAAACTGATTGGGCAAGGGCAAAAGTCGAAAGTTTGTACTTGTATGTTTTGAGACAAAAGAAGAAAAAAGGATTGTAAAGAACATTTCCATCCTCAGTGAAATTTCTAAGATTAGATAATTTACCCATTATCAGGCTGAGGCTCTCGAAGCTCCACCAAAGAAAATCAATCCAAAAATATTCCGTTCACATAATACCAGCGATTCTGAATCGTCTTGAAAGTCGATAACTCGTGATGAACTTGTGGATTCCCATCTTCATCCGTGTAAAACGCTTTGAATTCCACCTTGTTCATTGACGGCGTATCCACGATTTCCAACTTCGTCCAATCATTGATTTCGCCCCATTCCTGCAGACTTTTTTTGTTATGAAATTTCCGTTTTCCAGGTGAAGTCGTTTCCCAAAGATATTCTCCATTTGGAATGGCAAAAGCTGAAAATCTGGAACGCATCAACGCTTCTGAAGTCGGCGCAAATTTCTCTTTGGTGTGATAAGGTTGACAGCAGTCTTCGTAGGGTTTTCCGGAACAGCAGGGACAAGTCATTAGAGTAGATGTTAGGGTTGAGATGTTAGAAATTAGAAAAAAGATTGAGACCTGAATTTCAAATCTCAATCTTAAATTTTTTATCCGAAAGCTCTTTTCAACAAACTCTCCACTTTAGGTTCGCTCCCACGGAAGTTTTTGAACAATTCCATCGGGTCTTTTGTTCCGCCGGAAGAAAGGAGGATTTTATATTTCGAAGCAATTTCCGGATTGAAGATTCCATTTTCCTTAAAATATTGAAACGCATCAGCATCCAGAACTTCCGCCCATTTGTAAGAATAATAACCAGCCGAATATCCACCTTGGAAAATATGAGAAAAACTTGGTGCAGTCGCCGTTTCCGGATTCGAAGGATATATTTGCGTTGCTTTTGTAAAATGATTTTCAAATTCTTTTACGTCCGTAACTTCGTGCTCCGAAACACTTGAGTGAAAAGCCATATCCAATAATCCCAAACCAACTTGTCTCATTGTTTGATAGCCTTCCATAAAGGATTTGCTTTGAGATAATTTTTCGATTTTTTCATCTGGTAAGATTTCTCCGGTTTGATAATGTTTGGCGAAGGTTTTCAGAAATTCCGGTTCGTAGCAAAAGTTTTCTAAGAATTGAGAAGGCAATTCTACAAAATCCCATTTTACAGATGTTCCGGAAAGATTTGGATATTGTGTGTCAGCTAAAACGCCATGAAGTGCGTGTCCAAATTCGTGGAACAAAGTGGTAACTTCCTGGAAAGTCAACAGACTTGGCGTATCTTTCGTCGGTTTTGTAAAATTACAAACCACGGAAATATGCGGACGGGAATTTTCGCCGTCTTTTTTGTATTGATTTTTATAGCTCGTCATCCACGCTCCTGCACGTTTTCCTTTTCTGGGATGATAATCGACGTAGAGTAGGGCTTTTACATCTCCGTTTTCTGTGATTTCGTAGGTTTTGACATCATCGTGGTATTTCTGAACATCATTAATTTCTTTGAATTCAAGTCCAAATAATTTTCCTGCCAATCCAAAAACTGCTTCCTGAACTTTCTCCAATTGGAAATAAGGTTTCAGCTCTTCATCATCAATGTCGAATTTTTGTTTTCTTAATTTTTCGGCGTAGAAAGCGTGGTCATAACTTTGAATTTCTTCGATTCCGTCGGCTTTTGCCAAAGTTTTTAATTCCTCGATTTCTTTTTGAGCGAAAGGTTTTGCTTTGTCCAAAAGTTCGTTTAGAAATTCGAAAACTTTTTCTGGCGATTTTGCCATTCTTTCCTCCAAGACGAAATTTGCGTAATTTTTATAACCTAATAGTTCCGCTTTTTCCTGACGAAGTTTTACGATTTCTTTAATGAGATTCTGATTGTCAAATTCACCACCGTCAAAGGATTTTTTTCCATTAGCTAAAGCCAATTCTTTTCTCAATTCACGGTTTTCGGCGTAAGTCAGAGCAGGAAGATAACTTGGATATTGAAGTGTAATCACATAACCTTCCAAACCTTTTTCCTTTGCATCTTCTACATACTGCTCAAGAATTGCGTTGGGAATTCCTTTCAATTCTTCTTTGTCTGTGATGTGTTTGAAATAAGCATTGGTTGAAGCCAAAGCATTTTGCCCGAATTGAAGCGACTTGATGGATAAATCCATATTGATTTTCTCCAGTTTCTTTTTGTCTTCTTCGTTCAACAAAGCACCGCTTCTCACAAAACCTTTGTAAGTTTCATTCAGCAACATTTTTTGTTCATCGTTCAATGACAAAGTGTCTTTCTGGTCGTAAACGTTTTTGATTCTATCAAATAATTTTTCGTTTTGTGAAATTTTGGATGAGAATTCTGTCAAAAGTGGTGAAACATCTTGCGCGATTTTCTGGATTTCGTCGTTGGTTTCAGCCGAATTGAGATTGAAGAAAATGCTGGAAACTCTGTCCAATTGTTCACCGGAAAATGCCATTGCTTCAATCGTGTTTTCGAAAGTTGGCGTTTCCGGATTGTTGGTGATTTCGTCGATTTCTTTTTCGGCTGTCTTTACCAATTCCTGAAATGCGGGAAGGTAATGTTCTTCTTTGATTTCGCTGAAAGGTGATGAGGTATATTTGGTGGTGAATTTTTCTAAAAGTGGATTCATATTTTGATTTGAATTGTTACTATTTGAATTTATTGTTATACTCTTCGACTCCGCTCAGAGTGACACTATTGATACTTGCTGTTATTATTTCAATGTCAGGCTGAGCGAAGTCGAAGCCTTTTTTTATTTGGTTGAAATCACAAATTTAGTACCTAAAGTTGAAAGTATGACAAAATTGCGCCCCGACTTGAACGGAGCTCTTTTTGTCATTGCGATCCTAGAAAGTTTCTATTGATGACTTCACGTCTTTCGCAATGACAAAAAAGCGGGAGTGGAAGGCGGATAAAGGCGCCCAAATAAATATTGTCTTAGGAAAAGTTTTTATGTTCAATTTATTTTTAGCTTTGTTTTGAACTTAAACTATACTTATTATGAAAAAATTTCTGAAAATCGTGGGTGTAATTTTGGCAATCTTTATTGCTTATTGTGTCATTGCTATGCTGGTTGTGGACAACAAAGCGCACAATGAGCAGTCAATCGTCATCAATGCACCGAAAGAAAATGTCTGGCAAAATGTAAATTCTATGAAAGCATTCAACACCTGGAATCCGTGGATGAAGATGGATCCGAAACTCGTGGTGACTTACAAGGGCGCGAGTGGGGAAGTTGGTGACGGCTACCACTGGAAAGGTAATGATGATGTGGGAGAAGGTGAGCAGGAAATCACGGCAATAGTTCCGAACGATAAAGTGGCAACCAAAATGCATTTTACTGAGCCGATGAATGATACTGCGACTTCTGATCTTCTTCTAGCAACGGAAGGTGCTGGAACCAAAGTGACTTGGACAATAGATTATGAGATTGAAACGGTTTTCAAACCGATGAAACCGATGATGACCTGGCAGATGAATAAATCATTCTCAGAAGGTCTTGGAAAATTGAAAGAACTTGCTGAGAAATAAAAAATCGCCCCGATGATTCGGGGCGATTTCATTTTGAATTTGAAAAATTTATTTTGTCTTATTTGATGATCAATTTTGAAACTGCTAAACCTTCGTCAGATTTCAACTGAACCATATAGACACCAGACGTCAATCCGTTTACAGAGAATGTTTCGTCTCCTTTAGCAGATTTCAATCCGTATGTTTTAACCAGCTTTCCATTAAGATCGAACACGTTGATTTGTCCGTTTTTGGCTTTGTTGTATCTGATTTTCAATAATCCGTCTGTTGCCGGATTCTGAACGATTTGAAGTGATGTTTTGTTAGCATCAATCTTAGTTTCGTCAGTCGCCAAAGCCGTTTGATTTCCGAAAATTCTGAATTCCCCTGGCTGAAGAACTACTGTTGTAGCAGCACTAGCAGACATCGAAGTGTTGTTCATCAAATTGTACCAAGTTCCGGAATAAGGAAAGTTTGGTGTCACGGTCTGAGCGGTTGTCGTGAAGTTGGCAACTACCACGACATTTTTAAGGCTGTTTGCCGGTAGCGCATCATTCCAAATGTAGATTCTTGGTAATAGATTTCCTGATTCTACAGTGAAAGTGGTTGTGTCAAAAACCTGGCTTGATAGTCTGATTGCCAATATTTTTGACCAAGTATCATAGATTGATTTTCTAGCCGCATCGGTGTCATAACCAAGGGTGAAAGCTACCGGTTTTGGAGATAGTCTGCAATCGTTGCTGATGGTTCCGTTTTCACATCTGTTGATACTGAATTCGTATCCAAGCTCTCCAAACTGCCAGATCATTTTTGGACCGGGAACTGCTAAGAAAACTGCTCCAAATGCTTTTTGTCTTTCCAATGCTGTTGCAAGAGTTTTTACCGATCCATTTCCATAGTTCAGATTTTTGAACATTAGACGCTCTTCATCGTGGCTTTCTCCGTAAGTTACATTTCTTCTTTCACTGAATCCGTGGTTTTCAAAATCCACTCTGTTGAAATTACTGTTAGAGTCGTAACCCATTGTGTTTTGACCGTAAGGACCAATCAAATTATCCCACATCATCACACCTTTTCCTTCATTTATTCTGTAATTTGCCCATTGTTGCTCTTCAGCATCTGAACCCAAATGTTCGAAAATGATGTACGAACTTGGATCCTGAGCCCACTGATAATCTGAATATAATTTCAAGACATCCACTCTGTCCTGCTGGTAAGAACCTGTACAACCTTCGTCTGATGCAGTACAGTTTTGCGTAAATCCTTTTGTAAGGTCCCAACGGAATCCGTCAACTTTGTATTCTTTGATCCACTGCTCAAGAACTCTGTTCACATAATATCTTGTGTCTGATTTTGAATGATTGAAATCATAGAAAACACTGTACGCGTGCGTAGCTGTTTGGTTAAAGTATGGATTATTTGCTGCAACACCACCATAACTTCCATCTGTGCTTGTGGACCAAAGTCTCTCTAATGGTGATCTTCCTGTAGCGTGGTTTAGTGCAACGTCCAAGATTACAGCAATACCATTTTGATGACATTTATCAATAAATTCTTTAAATTTTTCCGGCGTTCCGTAAGCTTTATCTAAAGCTAAATGGAATCCAGGATTATATCCCCAAGAATTATTTCCGTCAAATTCCATTACCGGCATCAGTTCGATGGCATTAACGTTTAATCCTTTGATGTAAGGGATTTTGTCAATCATTGCCTGCCAGTTTTTCCCTTCGGTAAAATCTCTTACAAGCGCTTCATAAACAATAAGATTTTGTTTTGCAGGTTTCTGGAAGTTGGTTACAGTCCAGTTGTAAGCAGGTTTTGCAGTTTGAATCACAGAGACATCATATTGCTGTCCAGAAGGATAAGATGGTAATCCAGGATATGTAGATGCTGTGATATAAGGGTCATCATCCGGTGAAAGTACTAGTGTAGAATAAGGATCTGCCACTTTTACACCGTCATTAGTTCGGTATTGGAAAGTATAAACCTGTTGAGGCGTCAATCCTGTAATTTCTATCCAAAACAGATTGGTGTTATTGGTGTCTCTCTTCATCACATAATTGGAAGAAATCTGCCAGTTGTTGAAACTTCCAAGCACATGAACGTAATTTTTAAGAGGTGCATACAATGCTAATCCCACTTTTGTAGGATCGTTCGGATCATAATTGATCCCTTGTCTCATGTAAGAAGGAATAGATGCAGATTGAACAGTTGGTGTAACTCCAAATGTGAAGTTCGATTTTAAAACAGTACCGTCAGCAACACTGGTTGCAGTCAGTTCCATTTGAGTATCTCCAGTCACCGGATATGCTTTGAACATACTGGAAACATTGGTTGCTGTATGAACGGTTATACCATTGGCTTTCAATTCAAAATTTGCAGGAAGAGATGTTCCGTAAGAAATCGGATATGATCCGCCTGACGCTACAAAACTAATGGAGCCATTTCTTGGTGAGTTGGTTGTAAACTGGAATTTCCCAACTTCAGAATAGATATCCTGAGATTGTCCGTTTCCGGTTTTGGTTTTGACAAGGAAACCGATTCTGCCCAATCCTGTTCTGTTGTAGAAGGTTTTTGGAACAAATGAAATGGAGTAAGTATCATTTCCGGAGTTGTAAGTCAGTCTGTTTGTTTCACTGGATGCAGTCCACGCTCCGTTTGTAGGACAGTCTACACTGTTGGCGTCATTGGCATCATACGACCAGGACCACAGGTAAAGCGCATTGTTGGCAACGCCCCAGGTTGCTTCATTAATACTGCTTCCATTGATGGTAATGGTAATCGATTCGTCTTCGTTGAATGCAGTCGGAGTGATCGAGTAGGTGACCGTCTGCGTCTGCGCAAAGCTAAGTATCGCAATAAAGAATGCGATAAGGTTGTAAAAATTTTTCATTGGTCTATATATAAGGTTTTAAATATATCATTTTTTCATGATTCCCAACAAAATTTATTTTCGACAAAATTTAAATTTTAAATATTTGATTTTCAATGTTTTATTTAAAGCGTTTGTTTGAAGTCTTTAATGTTTGTCCATATTATTTTAACCAAATATTAACGTTAAATACACATTTGGATAAAATTTAGTTTATATGATATTTCTGCAGTTTTGGAAAAATAATCCTATTATAATTTTATAATTCATATTATTTTCTATATTTTTACAACCAAATAGAAAACAATAAACAATTATTTTGATTAAAAAACAGATATTATATCTAGCTTGTATTTGATATTCAATTAAAATTATTCGTTTATTTAAAATATTTTGTATTAAATTTAAAAATCAAAAATCAAAATAAATTATGAAGAGTGTATCTGAATCTGGTTACCATTTAGACGGTGTTGATAAAGAAATTGTCTACATGTTAATGGATAATGCTAAAACGTCTCTTGCTCACATTTCAAAACATGTTGGCATCTCTACAACAGCCGTTCACCAAAGAATCAAAAAATTGGAGCAGGCTGGCGTGATCGAAAATTCTATTTCTTTCCTTAATCCAAGAAAAATTGGATATAAAGTGGTTTCTTATATTGGTGTTTTCTTGGATCAGCCAAGTCACTATCAGGATGCGATCAAAAACCTGAATCTTGTAAATGAAGTTGTAGAAGCACATTATACCACAGGAAATTACACGATTTTCCTAAAAGTCCTTTGTAAGGATAATGACCACCTGATGGAGATTCTGAACAAAATCCAAAAACTGAAAGGCGTTACCAGAACAGAAACGATTCTTTCTCTGGAGCAAAGTATCAGCAGACAGCTAAAAGTTTAATGAAAACATATAAAATAATGAAGGATGCAAAATATTTGTATCCTTTTTTTTATTTTTGTACTAATAGAAACTGCACGATTTACGCGCTGAAAAATTAAAATCTGATTATGAAAATCAATCAATATTTAGACTCTACATACCTGAAAACGCCGGAGCAATCCGGACTGACGGAAGAACAGACTTTCGAAAAAGTAAGAGAGCTGACGGATGAAGCCATTACTTACGATTTCAAAGAAGTAATGATCCGACCAAATTATGTGAAATTAATAAAAGATTATCTGACCTCGAAAAACTCTGATGTTTTGGTAGGAACTGTCATCGGTTTCCACGAAGGAACTTATTCTTTGGAGGAAAAACTGGCCGAAGCCAACCAGGCAGTTTTGGATGGCGTGGACGAGTTGGATTATGTCATCAATTATGAAGCATTCAAATCCGGAAATCTTGATTTGGTAGAAAAAGAATTTGTAGAAGGAACAAAATTAGGTCTGCATTTTGGCAAAACAGTAAAATGGATTATCGAAATTGCTGCTCTTTCTGATGATCAGATTGCTGATTTAACGGCTAATATTTGGAAATGGGCGCAGGAAAATTTTGAAGAAAAAGATTTCGAAAAAATATTCGTCAAATCTTCAACAGGATTTTATGTGACGGAAGGCGGAAAACCAAACGGAGCCACTTTTGAAGGTGTGAAAATTATGCTGGACAATGCTGGAAGACTTCCCGTAAAAGCTGCAGGCGGCGTGAAAACTCCGGAAGATGCGGAGAAAATGATCAATTTAGGAATTCAAAGAATCGGAACATCCGCAGCAAAAGCACTTCTCGGCGAAGGCGAAGCTGGATCGGGATATTAAATTTATCTATAAAGCGTAACCTCCCAAAAGTGATTTTGGGAGGTTTTTTATGTTTTAAATTTTAAATTAATGTCCGCCAAAAAACTCAAGCATTGTTTCCAAAGCATTTTCAGAATGCATTTTTTCTCCGTTTTCAAGGGATTCCTGTGTGGCTTGTGATGCTCTTTTTCTCATATTAATTTCATACGCAGAAATAGCATCTGTCAAAGAATTGTATTTTTCCGAAGTCAGATATTCGCTCAATTCCAAAGCATCCAACATCGCCATATTCGCACCTTCACCCGCAAAAGGCGGCATTACGTGGGCAGCATCGCCAATCATTGTTAAGTTGCATTGAGTTTTCCAGTTTTGATTCAAAGGCATGTAATAAATAGGACGTGGCACGAAAGGTAATTCTGCATTCTCAAACAGCTCGTACCAAACGTTACTCCATTCAGGATAAGCGGTTTTGAACCAGTCAAGAATTTGGAATTTATCAGAAAAGTCCAAACCGCTTTCGATTGCCCAATTTTCCTGAGCTTTAAAGCTGGCATAGAAACCGAGGTCGCCATTGCCTTTTTGTCCCATCAAAATATTTTTTTCGTTTCCGAAAGCCATTATTTTTCCGCCATCCATTAATTTATCAATAGTCGGGACTTTCGTTTTTGATTGATAGATATTCCCTTCCAGCATTATGATTCCCGAAAAGATTGGTTTAATATCTGTAATGTACGGGCGGATTTTGGAATTGGCGCCATCAGAAGCCATCAGAATATCTGCATAAACAGATTCTTTATCTTTAAAATGTAAAAGCCAACCATTATCCTGCTTTTCCATCGCGATAAAATGACTGTTCCAAATCACAGTTTCAGGCTCCAGAGATTCCAGCAATATTTTCCTTAATGAACCGCGATCGATCTCCGGACGGAAATGTTCGTGGCCAAAATTTTCCTTAAGATTAGTTTCATGATCGCTGTAAAAAACTTCTGCCTTTGCATTGACGATCAATGTTTTGTCCGCGCCGGGAAGAAAATTTGATTTGAATTCAGCTAAGAGATCAGCTTTTCGAATCGCAGCCAATCCGGAATCTTCGTGAAGATCCAAAGGTGAACCCTGGACTCTCGCATTTTTATCAAAGTCCCTTTCGTAAACTTTAACATTTGCGCCTTTCATTTGTAAAAGTCTTGCTAAAGTCAGTCCGCCGGGACCACCGCCGACAATGGCGATTGATTTATTATTGATGAGCATAATTTTAAATTATATGCTGCAAAATTACTTCGTGTGGTAAACCAAAAATTGTAAAAATCGGTCGTTTTGATTTTTGAACAGTTCTTTAGGAGAAACGCCAGACAGTTTTTTGATTTCTTTGATGAAATGAGACTGGTCTGTAAAATTAAGCTGGGGATAAAGATTGCCGTCCTTAATATGAAACAGAGAAGCCTGAAACCGAAGAATATTACAATAGTATTTTAACGAAATTCCCAAATGCTTTTTGAAATAACGGTTGATCTGACGCTCTTCCCAAACTATTTTTTCTGAAAGTTCCTTAATGTTAATGTCACCATCAGTCTCAAAGATCAAATTGAATAATTTCAGTTTTCGTTCATCAATTTCTTTTGGTAAAAGTGAATGGATTTTAGTTGATGCTTTTTCACAAAACAGCTCGAAATCATCCAGGTCATCAATACTGTAATCCCAAAAATCATTTGGCAACGCCATGCCGCTATTGACTAACTCCGCAATCGGCTGGTGAAGAATATATTCCAGTGCCAGCGGATTGAAGCTGATGGAAAAGAAAGAAGTAATATCCAGCTTCGGCGTGGGCTTTGGTCTTGTTTCCAAACCCATCAGTACGATTTGAAGCTGGTTATCCTTTGTTTTATAGAAAAGCAAATCGATTTTTCCGTTAGGAATGACGATGCCTTCTTTTTGATTTGACAGATTTTGAAGGGACGAAAAACAATACACAAAATCAGCAATCGACTGATCTGGCTTGATGAGTCTGTATTTTAATTCTTCGTCCATTATTTATCTGTCAGGAAATATTATTTACTTTCAGAAGGTTCCCAAAGTTCTATTTTGTTGTCATCGGAATCTAGGATGTGAACAAATTTTCCATAATCGGAATCTTCGATTTCATCTAGAATAGTGACGCCGTTTTCTCTCAGATTTTTCACCAATTCTTCAATATTCTGAACGCGGTAATTGATCATAAATTCCTTTTTGGACGGTGAAAAATAACTACTTCCCGTCTTGAATGGACTCCATTGCATACACTCAATGATGTCGGTATCATTATGATTTCTCGATTCGAAAGTGGCGCCCCATTCCGTGGTATCAATTCCCAGATTTTTAGCGTACCAGTCTCTGGTTTCTTTAGGATCATCGGAATAAAAGAAAATACCGCCAATGCCGGTTACTTTGGGTGTTTTGTCTGAGTTTTCCATATTGTAATTTGTAATAGTCTAATTTTAAATCAAATATAAAAATTTTAATGCAAAATTTACTCAGCTACCCAAACACTCACATTCCCCGCAGGACAAGGGAAATCTGCCCAGCCTTCTTCGCGTATCGTAATTTTGTCGTCCAGATGTCCTGTAAAATCGTAGAAGGTCTGTCCCGCATATCGTTTTCCAATCTCCATGGGTTTGTGATAAGCATCCTTATTGCTCAAAACAACTGCACAGCCGGAATGTTCATCGTCACCTTCACGAATCCAACCGAGGCAGTGCGCATCTTCAAAATAATCTTTCTGATTGCCATAAGCAAAATCTCTCCTTGCTTTGATCAATTCCTCAATAGCATCCACTTTATCAAGATGAATTTCGTATTCATTGCCATCTTTTCCATTATCCTTATAACTTGCGCCGTAAAGATCGGGGTAGAAAACACAAGGATAACCGTCTTGTCTTAACAAAATCAAGGCGTAAGCTAAAGGTTTGAACCAGGTTTCAACGGGTGCTTCCAAAGCCTGAAGCGGCTGCGTATCGTGATTATCAACTACAGTAACTGCTTTATCGGGATGAGAACCCAGCAGAGTTTCCTTAAAAATATTTCTCAGATCATAATCCGGAGTTTTTGAAGCCGTGTGGAGATTATTTTGAAGCGAAGAATCGAACAGGCTCATACAGCCTTCCGTAGAATCTATGTAAGCTTCCAGAAGCGGCAGTAATCCCGGCGCCCAATATTCGCCAACGGCAAAAATATTTTTCCCTGTGTTGGAGCGCAAAAGCGTCAGCCATTCTCTGTAAAATCCCGGCGAAATATGTTTCACGGCGTCCAGTCGTACCCCATCATAATCTGTTTGATCGTGGTACCATTTTGCCCAATGATTCAGTTCTTCGCGTACGAAAGGATTACGGTGTTCGATGTCGTTGTACATCAGGTAATCGTAATTTCCTTTTTCATTATCAATGATTTCGTCCCAGCCATTACTGAAATCATTAAAGATTCTGTAGATGCCGGAATCCATTCCTTCCGCATAGTCTACACCGGTAAAACAGGTGAAATTCCATTTGAAGTTGGAATAAGTGTCGCCTCTTCCAGGGAAGGTAAATTTGGTGTAAGACTCGATGTCGATGACTTCGGAGATGACTTTTTCCCTGTTGTTCTCATCCACTTTCACCGCCTTGAATTTCTCCAGCTCATCACCGCCCGCCTTGTGGTTGAGAACTACATCTGCAATGACCTGAATGTTTTTGTCTTTCAGAGATTTGACTGCTTTGATGTATTCTTCTTTTGTACCGTATTTTGTGGGAATGCTGTTTTTCTGGTCAAATTCCCCAAGATCGAACAAGTCATAAGGATCATAGCCTACGGACATAGCTCCGGATGTGCTTTTATATGCTGGCGGAAGCCATGCTGCAGTGATGCCGAGATCGGCAAGATATTGTGATTGGTCTTTTACGTGTTTCCAAAGGAATGAGTCGCCATCGGTGTACCAATGGAAAAACTGTATCATAGTTCCGTTCATAAGAATGTAGATTTTTTCTGATTGTTTGATTTGATTTCTCAACTATAGAAAATATCACGCCAAGGCGTAAAGGAAAGATTCTAGGATAAAGTAAAAAGACTCAATTTCACGATCTAAATTGTCAAAACGAGCCAAAAAAGGTGGATTTCCAGGCAAAAAGGCTCAACGACGAGGTAAAAAAGTTAGATGGTGGGTCATAAAGGCTTAATTATAAGTGAAAAATGCTGGATGACGAATCAAAAACACCCGTTAACGAGTAAAAAAGACTCAACGACAAGCAAAAAAGACTCGATGACGAGTCAAAAAGACTGGTTGATGAGTAAATAGACTCAGATCAATCTTTTTCAAACTCCTCAAACGGAATTTTCAACTGAACTGAAACTTGTTTTTTCTCTTCCGTATTAAGATTTGACAATGATAATCCAAGCAGTCGAATTGCTTTGTCAAAAGGCCGCAATTCCCAGAGCTGTTTCGCGGTGTTGTAGAATTTCTCCGCATTCTCGAAATAGAGATCCTGCGTTTTGCTGCGTGTATAAAGCGTGAAATCTTTGTATTTGATCTTCAGCGTTAAAGTTTTTCCTTTGATTTCTTTTTTGCCGAGACGTTCTTCCAGTTCCAGACTCAGGGATTTCAGTTTTTGGTCGATTTCTTCATCTTCATTAATATCGTCCCAAAACGTTCTTTCCACCGCTACACTTTTCTGGATTCGGTTTGGTTTCACTTCGCCGTTGTGAATGCCGCGGACAACATTGTAATAATATTTCCCGGATTTCCCGAAAAGCTTTTCCAATTCATCCAGAGATTTTGCTTTCAGATCAGAACCTTTGAAAATGTGCAAAGTGTGCATTCTGTTCGCAGTAACTTTCCCCACACCGTAGAATTTCTCAATCGGAAGGTTTTCCAGAAACTCATTGATTTTGGTTGGATGAATGGTTTTCTGTCCGTTTGGTTTATTGATATCAGAGGCAACTTTAGCCAAAAATTTATTAACGGAAATTCCTGCTGAAGCCGTCAGTCCTGTTTCCTCAAAAATTCGTTTTCTGATTTCCCTCGCAATGTCATTCGCCGACTCGATGTCTTTTTTGTTTTCGGTCACATCAAGATAAGCTTCGTCGAGAGAAAGCGGTTCTACCAAATCTGTATATTCGTGGAAGATACTTCTGATTTTGCTGGAGATTTCTTTATATCTGGCAAATCTCGGTTTTACGAAAATAAGATGCGGACATCTTTCCCTTGCAGTTTTACTTGGCATTGCGGATCTCACACCGAATTTCCTCGCTTCATAACTTGCTGCTGCAACCACACCACGATGACCGCCGCCAACGGCAATGGCTTTTCCACGCAGGCTCGGATCATCGAGCTGCTCCACGGAAGCGTAGAAAGCGTCCATATCTACGTGGATTATTTTGCGTTGCATCTTTTAGAGGTTAGAAATGAGATTTTAGAAGTTAGATTTTGATTCGATTACAAAATTTAATTCTTTTGCTCAATACAAATTTAATCAAAAAAAATCCCGAAAAATTTCGGGATGATGTTTCTATTTTGTCAGCTTGTCGATTGTGGATTGAATCTCGGGATCTTCCGGCGTGATGGCGTAATATCTTGCAATAGCAGATTTCTGATCTACAACAATATATCTTGGAATCCAGTTGAGGTCGATATAATTATTGAAATCGTTTTTCCATCCGGATGCAAACCAATAATTTTCTTCGTCATTCATTTCGAATCTGTCCAGGCTTTTCAGAAATCCGTCCTGCGATCTTTCCAGCGATAGAAAAATGAAATTGACATTCGGATTGTTTGCTTCCAGTTCTTTGGCTTTTGGAAATGCTTTGAGACAGTCTTTGCACCAGCCGGCCCAGAAATCCAGAATTACGATTTTGCCCTTGTGTTGCTTCAAAATATCATTCATGGAAATTTCTTTACCACTTTTATCCTGTAATTTTTGCGCTAAGGCTTCTTTTGAAAATTTGGTTTTCAGTACTTTTGGAACTTCCTGACAAAATCCGAATTGGAAAACCATTAATAAGATGTAAACTAAAATCCTCTTCATTTTTTTAAATTTTGATGAACGAAGGTAGTAATTAATTATGAACTATTTTCGTTATTAAAGCTTTGTTTTACTGTCGAACACCAGAGTTACTGGTCCGTCATTTTTTAATGAGACCTTCATATCCGCTCCAAAAATTCCACTTTCGATTTTGAGACCCGATTTTTTCATTTCTTCTTTGAAATATTCGAAGAGAGGAATAGCTTGGTCTGGCTTTGCTGCTTTGATGTAAGACGGGCGGTTTCCTTTTTTGTAGTCTGAGATCAATGTAAACTGGCTGATGCAAAGGATTTCTCCATTGATTTCTTTTACGGAATGATTCATTTTTCCGTCATCGTCTGAGAAAACTCTCACATCAATTATTTTTTTTACAAGCCAATCTGCATCTGAATTTTCATCATTTTCATCAACGCCAATCAGCAGCATCAAACCTTGACTGATTTTTCCTACAATTTCATCATCAACTTTTACACTGGCTTCAGAAACGCGCTGGAGTACAACTTTCATATTTTAGAATGGAAATTAATTATAAACAGATAAAATATTTGAATTAGAATCATAACTGTAAGCGTAAGTTTTCGGGGCAATTTTTGCGACGCTGTTATTCGCGGGTTGACCAGTTATAAGAATCCATTCTGAACCGTCATTTGGGCAGTAGATTGTAGTGTCATTTTTAACTTCTAAAGTTGTGTTTGTGTCTGGGCAAATATGAGGTGCATTTCTGTCGTAAATTTTAAAGCCGCTGACAACTCTTACGACAATCAATCCTCGGGTTCCGGATCCTACATCACTTACATAAACCCAGCCTCCAACGTTTTGCAGTTGATAGTATGAAGGCAGACTGAGATTGAGCTGTACAGAGATGGCGGAATTTGGGAAGCAGCTTACGGTTTCATTTCGCTCGTTGCTGCAGGAACTGTTGAAAGTTAATAAACTGAAAGCCAGTAATAATGTGAAAATGGATATGATTTTTTTAATTTTCATTTCAAAATAAATTATATATTTGTAAACTCAATTCGAGACAAAATAGTATCCGGCAAAGGTCGGATTATTTTTTTATACAAACGATAAATTTTATTGTTATGAACTACGTAACCAAAGAAGGTTTGGACAAAATGAAGTCTGAACTAGAACAACTTGAAACCATAGAAAGACCAAAAATAACACAGCAAATTGCTGAAGCAAGAGATAAAGGCGATTTGTCGGAAAATGCTGAATATGATGCAGCAAAAGAAGCACAGGGAATGCTGGAAATGAGAATTTCCAAATTGAAAGATATTGTTTCGACTTCAAAAATCATTGATGTGACTCAGCTGGATCTTAGCAAAGTGTCTATTATGACAACGGTAAGGCTGAAAAATAATGCAACAAAAGGCGAGCAAAAATTCACGCTTGTCCCTGATAATGAAAGTGATATAAAAGCCGGAAGAATCTCTGTAAACACACCAATCGCCAAAGGACTTTTAGGTAAAGTGGTCGGTGAAACAGCTGATATTATTTTGCCAAATGGTAATAAACTTTCATTCGAAGTTCTAGAGATTTCTTTATAAATAAAAAAGGCAGTATTGGTTTGATAATTGCTGAAATTTTTCAAAATCAATAGTTAGACTATGAGCAGTATTTTTTCTAAAATCATCAACGGAGAAATAGACAGTTACAAAATTGCAGAAGATGACAAGCATATTGCTTTCCTGGATGCAATGCCATTGGTAAAAGGCCACACTTTGGTAGTCCCTAAAAAGGAAACAGATCTTATTTTCGATCTTGATTCTGAGGATTATAAAGATCTTTGGACATTCACTCAGGACATTGCAAAGCAGATCAAGAAAGCTGTTCCCTGCAAAAGGGTGGGTGTTGCAGTTGTAGGATTAGAAGTGCCGCATGCTCATATTCACCTGATACCTCTTAATAATATAGAAGATCTTAATTTTAAGAATGTCCGGTTGAAATTATCGCCAGACGAATACAAAGAAATTCAGCAATCAATAATAAATGCATAAAAAGAAGTTTCGGCTTCTTTTTTTTAATTAATAGAATTCAAGATATTTATGAATCCAAATCAATGTTCATTTTGCGGGAGAAAAAAAAGTGAAGTTAAAATCCTTATTTCCGGGCAAAATGGCTTTATATGCGAAAACTGTATAGAACAGGCACATCTTATCGTGAAAGATACTGCTGATGAGAGTACAAAACCATCAATGGCTTCGTCTCTGGATGAGCTGAAGAAACCAAGAGAGATCAAAGCTTTTCTTGATGAATATGTGATAGGGCAGGATCAGGCAAAGAAACAGCTGTCTATCGCAGTTTACAATCATTACAAAAGAATCTTACACGCTCAGGATGAAAATCGTGAGGTTGAAATAGAAAAGTCCAATATCATTATGATTGGCGAAACTGGAACCGGGAAAACATTGTTGGCAAAAACCATTGCAAAACAGCTGAATGTTCCTTTCTGTATTGTAGATGCTACAATTCTTACAGAGGCGGGTTACGTAGGGGAAGATGTGGAAAGTATTCTATCCAGGTTGCTGATGGTGGCGGATTATGATGTAGAAAAAGCAGAAAAGGGAATTGTTTTTATTGATGAGATCGATAAAATCGCCAGAAAATCTGACAATCCTAGTATTACGCGAGACGTTTCCGGAGAAGGCGTTCAACAGGGACTTTTGAAGCTTTTGGAAGGAAGTATTGTGAATGTTCCGCCGCAAGGTGGACGTAAACATCCGGATCAGAAATATATTCAGGTAAATACCCAAAACATCTTATTTATTGCAGGAGGCGCTTTTGACGGGATGACAGAAATTATTGAGAGAAGACTCAATAAGCAAGCTATTGGTTTTTCTAAAGACAAATTGGGTAAAACAGAGGATGAGGACTACATTTTAAGTCAGATCAATGCGATCGATTTGAAGAGTTTTGGCCTAATTCCTGAACTTTTGGGAAGATTTCCAATTATCACCTATCTTGAGAAATTGACAAAAGATGTTTTGGTAAGAATTATGAAAGAACCAAAAAATTCTATCATCAATCAATTTACGGAGCTTTTCAAAATGGATAATGTGAAACTGGAATTCACAGATAAAGCCATAGAAGAAATCGTGGAAGATACTATGAATAAAGGACTTGGGGCGAGAGGATTGCGAGGAACGACTGAAAAAGTATTGGAAGACTATATGTTTGATATTGATAATAAGGAAGATGTGAAGATTGAGTCAATATTATAAAATCTTTAATAATGATATTAAAATTTTTAACTAATTAAAAAATTAATATCTTTGCAGGATAAAACACATAAATTTTAATACAATGATTAAAAAATTATTTATTCTCAAATCGATTTTTTTCTATGTTGTTGCGTCTTCTCAAGTACTTACGTACGTCGGTAATTCTGCATTGGTAACAATACAATCTCAAACACTTTTCTATAACGGTGGCGGATTGCAGACTTTCGGAAATGCGGTAGTTAACAACTCCGGAAACGTGATGATAAGTGGAACTGCAACCGGCGTTCCTGCAACAGAACCTAAGATTGATCTTGCTACTACAGCAAATTTTAATCTTCGATTGGCTTCAACAACGGATTACGGACAACTTTATGTAACTGGAATTACCCAAGGCAACATTGCAGGTAAGGTTAATAAAGAATATACATCAGATTATTTAAATGGAACAACGGGAAGACAGCAAACTGGTATTCCTTTCTTTAATTTTACTTATGCAGACCTGAAAGCTACTTTTGGGAATGGTAATCTTAATCTAACAAATGGAGGACAAACTACTTCTGGAAGATTCAATCCAAGTTCAATATTCAAATGGAATAACGAAAGGGCTCGTTTTGATCAGATTGTAGGAGGTGCGGATGCTGCGGTTATCGGCACACCACTGACTTATTACATTATTCCACGAAGAAGAGCAGATAATACTTATTTCTGGATACCAAATACCGAGAAGAAAACATTTTCAGGAATTCCTGTTTCCGATATGACTACTTCCAATATTCAAATGTCTCTTTCAGGAGGTTTTGCTGGTAGTTTTGGTTACAACGGTAATGCCGCAAACTATTATACAGAATTATACAGAACTTATCTTGATGATCCTTTCAGATCAAAAACTCCCAGCTGGGCTGCAGATTATGCGTTGAATCTTTATCAATTGGCAAATCCATTCCTTACAAATTTGGATCTGAAATTTATAGCAACAAATGAAACAGGAAATGCAAGCGACGGTAATTATATTCCAAACCTGGTAGGGATAGCTTACTACGGATCTACTCAAATTACAAATACTTACGCAGGAACTCAATACGGAACTGCAATTGTAGCAACTACTTCTGGAGGGGCATTTCAAAGTGGCGATATTAGTGCTAGTAGATTGGTTATAAAGCCAATGGGGGAATTTATGGTAAAATTGAGTTCAAATGCTGCTCAAACGCTTAATCTCAATAGAACTAGAAGATTTTCATTCTCTTCTCGTGCTGATGGAGTAGATTATTCTGTAGCATTTGCCAAAGATGGCGATGATACAGGAATTCCGGAAGATAAAATCGTAAAACAAGTAGCTGTTGTAATGTATGATGCAGACGGTTTGGAGATTGATAGAACCTATTACGCGGTTTCACCTTCAGCTGTTACGGGATATAGTCCTACTACCACTATGCTACAGGCATATGCTCCTGATGATAAGAAGATCTTCACTAAAGAGGAAAAATCAGAAGGTGGAGAAGACATTAACTATACGGATAAAATTTATATCAATGAAGCTAATGAAGTTAATTTTAAATCAAAGTTAATTCCACTTTATATTAATTATGATCAGCCTTATCAATTGAAGTTTGAGGTTTATGAAAAAGGAGAAAGAGCAACAGATGGACTGTCAAATGGCAATAGTTTTTATATCAAAAATTCTAGTGGACAATATGTTAAGATTGTAGATGGAGAAACTCTTTCTTTAAGTGGTGCTCAAAATATTGCCTTATCCTATGAGTTGCCGGAAGGTGGTACTTTAGGAAATGAAAATGCCATTTTTTCTCAAACTGTTATCGCTAAAAAAGATAATAAATGGGTTGTAAGATTTGCTAAAGATTGGAAAAAAGCAACTGTTGAAGTATATTCTGTTGCAGGTCAGCTTCTAAATTCCAAATCTCAGATTTCAACAGGTTCAGATTATGAAGTTCCGCTTAATCATCAGGCAAAAAGTGTTTTCTTGGTGAAAACAGTTTCTGAAAAAGGGGAAGTTGTGATCAAAAAAATTACTAATTAAAAACACACATTATGATGAAGAATATATTATTAAAAAAGACTTACTACTTATTGTTTTTATTGGTAAACGTATTAAGTTTTGCACAGTCCGTTCCACCTCCACCGGAAAATCCGGAATCTGGAGATATCGGAGGCTATCCTGCATCTCCGATAGATGCTTATACATTTGTTTTATTTTTGGTAGCATTTGCAATGATTGTTTATTTTGCAGCAAAATCAAACAAAAGAATACTTCAATAAAATTTATTTTTAATATTACAAAACCCACTTTTTATGGTGGGTTTTTTTTATTTTTACTCTATGAAAAAAATATTGGTCGCAGGCAGCATTCTATGGTCTGCAGTTACATTTGCACAATTCAGCGTTAAGGTTACTATTCCAGCATATTTGTCAGATTCAGATGTTTATTTATACGGTTTCAACGGATCGAAAGAAATTCTGTATTCCAAAGCAAAAATTTCTGGAAACACAGCAACTTTTAAAGTTGACAAAAAGTATGTTGGAATGATGAGGGCGTTTTTTCAGAAAGCGAATTCGTCTGTCAATATGGTTTCTGAAAATAAGGATATCAATTTTAAAATAGACTTGGACAGTAAGAACAAAATTTCTAATGTTACTTTTGATGATCAGACCAATCAGCTTTTCAGCAATGAAGTGGAAGTTCAGAAAAAGCAGGAATTGATCCTTCCGGCACTCATCCAAATCAAGGATTATTACAAGCCTTCTGACGCATTTTACAAATCTTTGGACAGTGAGATCACTTTGTTGTCAAAGGATGATACTGCGCTGTATGAAACTCATCCATTTCTAGATTATTATCAGAAAAATCAGAAATATTCCAATCAGGAAAAGGTGGCCGAATTAAAGCCAGAGGATTTTATCAATTTCTATTCAAAATCCGGTGAATATCTTGAGACATCAACGATATTGAAGCCTTCATTAATTAATTTCCTGAATGTGTCCAAGTCCAATGTAGAAGGAAGCGTCGATAAGCTCCTGGATGCGGTTAATTTAGAAACGCCAAGAGGCCAGACTATCTTATCGGAATTAATTGAAATTTTCAATACTTATGGAATGGATAAGCTGAAAGAGAAATATCTTGCTCAGGCCAATAATCTTAAGTGTACAATTAATGACAGACTTTCGTCAACCATCAAAGCAAACAAGAATACCGAGATTGGCGCCAAAATGCCAAACAATAGCTTCGAAAATGCCATTCATACAAAAGCTAAATCTTTGTACGATGTAAAAGCCTCTAAAAAAATTGTTGTTTTTTGGTCTTCCACTTGTTCGCATTGTGAAGCAGAGCTGCCAAAGCTATTGGAGAAATACGACAAGCTGAAAGCGCAGAATATAGAAATCGTAGGATTTTCGTTGGACAGTAGTTTGGATGAGTTTAAAAATAAAGCCAATATTTTCCCTTGGATCAATGCTTCGGAAGGTAAAGGCTGGTACAGCTCATACGGAGAAACTTACAATATAAATGCAACACCAACTTATTTTGTCTTAGATGCTGATAACAAAATCATTAGCAAACCCAATCACGTACAAGACGTTTTAGATTATTTAAAAGTTAATTAAAAATTTGTGGAAATGTAAAATATCCTTATATTTGCACCACCAAAAAATGGCGAGGTAGCTCAGTCGGTTAGAGCGCAGGATTCATAACCCTGAGGTCACGGGTTCAATTCCCGTCTTCGCTACTAAACTCTCTTCTATTAATTTAGAAGAGAGTTTTTAATTTTAAAATCAGTAGTTTTTAAATAATGCTTCAATTTGAGGCAATGATGTTAAAACTATTCACTTTGTAACTTTTTGATTGTGAATAGTTTTTGAATTATTTTAAAATAATATTGAAATATATTTGGAGGTTATATTCAGAAGTTGTACTTTTACGGGGCTTTTGAGACAATCACTCAGGAGCAATAAATTTTTTTTCATCATTTGTGTTTTTAGAATCGTACCTCGTGTACGATTCTTTTTTTATGATTCATAAAGAGCAACAAGTGTGATGAAATAAGAATAGGTAATGCTGCCATCCTGCTGATTCGATTTAAGAAATAAGTCGTTTGTAAATCCAAAAACATCAGCCAATACACTTTCGTGATTTTTTAAAAACTCAAGTTCGTTGTTTCTATCCTTTTTCATTTTGTCGGAGTAATTTGATAGAATACTTTTGACAAACGATTCTTCTTTGATGGACAGATTTCTCAACAAACTTTTTAGAACATAAAGCTGGATACTGTATTTCAAATCTTGATTCTCGGAGTTTTTTGCACACAGAAAAGCAATGAAACTGGCTTCCTGTTCGCGCGCAAATCCCAGCTGATGCGACATCTCGTGAGCAAGTGTAAAAGGAAGTTGTGTAGAGGGTAAATTTGGGTTGAATTGTGATTCCGTAGTGAAAGGATTATAGTAGCCTAAAATGCCCGTATAATTCATCGCCTGATTGTACAGGCTTGGTTTAACAGACAAGATTTCAACTGAGTTTTTTGAAGTAATATTTCTAGGCAAATTCCTTTGTTGAGAAAGTATCTCCATCTCAATTTTTTTTAAATCATTAATGACGAAAATTCCTCTTTTGTCTTCAGAAACCTGCTCTCTCGTTTCTTTGCAAAGTGCGAGATATTTGATGGTCAGGTTTTTTAAATCTTGTTCAGTAATATCTTTTTTCGGAAGTTTTTTGATAATGGGAGTTTGGAAATAAAGCATTCCCCAAAAACATTGATAGATGAAGTATGTAACATTAATGAAAATAACTAGTTGCTTTAGCGTCTCACTCTTTTTCTTTCTAATGAGACTAATGATTGCAAAGACCAAATAAAGTGAAACAATCGTATAAATAACATCACCAACAGAAAATCCAAACTTCGAAAATAGAAGGACGTGAAAGTTCTTTTTCCACTCAAAAAGATGAGAAAAGAAGTCAACTGCAAAATCTATTTTCGATAAAATATAGAACAACGAAAATTGGGCAACCAGAATGATTGCCCAAAATTTATTTTTAAGAAAGATGTTCTTTTTAGTGTCCACCTGAAACTTTTTTATCAAAACTAATACCTTGGTTTCTTAAGATTCCACTCACTTTCCAAGCATAGAAAGCCAAGTAGGCAAAACATAAAATCCCAACAATATAACTGTGCTGAATTCCGATGCTTTCAGAAACCATACCTTGTAGCCAGCTTACAATTCCACCTCCCATAATCATCATAATCAGGAAGCTACTTCCTTGACTCGTGTGTTTTCCAAGACCGCTAACTGCCAAAGTAAAAATACAAGGCCAAAGCGTACTGCAAAACAATCCAACACTGGTGAAAGCGTAGATACTTACGATGCCATCTGTAAACATTCCAATCGTAATCGCAATGATTCCAAGTGCGGAGAATATCAGTAGCATTCTCGCAGGATTTCCCTTACTTGCCATATCAGCACCAATTAATACCAAAATGATTAGTCCATAAACATAGAAAGGTGATAGGTCGTGCTTAGCAACTGCATTTACCAAAAGGAAAACGCCGAAAGCTAAATATGGCGCAACGAAACGTAAGATTTTTTGAAGACTCATATTGTCTGTGAAAGCCTCTACAGCACCTGTCCAACGGCCAATCATCAAACTCGCCCAATAAAGCGAAATAAACGGAGAAACTTCTTGCAAAGTATAAAGAACGCCGGTTTGAGAATTCACGATAGTTTCCATATACGCAGGCAAATTACTTGCGGTAGAAACTTCTACACCAACGTAGATAAAGATGGCCAGCATTCCCAATAGTAATTGAGGATACTTCAAAGCGGAGTTTTTTGCGCCGCCTTCTTCTGTCGCCGTTTCCTCTATGGTAGCTGGATGTTCTGGCAAAGAAGATAATTTAAGCAAAATCGCTACTGCTAGAAAGGCTACACCCAAAACCAGGTAAGGGATTTTTACACTTTCGATACTCATATTGGTATTCTCTGAAGCAGCAGAACCAAAGATGGCAAAACTTACAATCAATGGTCCAATCGTGGTTCCAAGATTGTTGATTCCTCCTGCCAAGGTCAATCGCTGAGAACCTGTAGTGATAGGTCCAAGCGCAATTGCCAATGGATTTGCCACAGTTTGTTGTAGTGAGAATCCTAATGCCACGGTAAACAATCCGGCAAGCATCAACGGAAATGATTGAAGATTTGCAGCAGGGTAGAACAACAATGTTCCCAAAGCCGAAATCGTGAGTCCTAAAGCCAATCCGTTTTTATAACCAATCTTATTGACCAAATCTTTTCCAATTGCCAATGAAATCAACATATAAATGATGGAACCAACTGTGTAGGCAATGTAGAATGCGACGGACACGAGCTGACTTTGACCTTGTGTCAAATCGAATGCTTTTTTGAAAACTGGAATCAAGATGTCGTTACTTGCCGCGACAAATCCCCAGAAGAAAAAAACGGTGACGAGCGGGATAAACTGTGCCCAATTGGTTTTTTGTGTTTCCATTATTTATTTAATGTTAATTTAAGGTTAATATTCAAAAACAAATGTAAGTAAAAAGTCTTATTGGTAGAATAATTATTTTAATTTCTCAATAAGGGACAATCGCATTTCCTCGTGCGCTTTTTCTTTGAGTTCTTTCAAAGGAGCGTCCGGCGTCAGGATATCATTGAAGAAAATATCAACGCGGCCAGGATATCCTTTTTTATTATCAAAAGGAAACATTTCCTTCAAACCAACAAAGGTGTAAACGGCAATCGGAAACTGATGTTTGGTAGATAGGATAAAAGCGCCGTCTTTAAAGTCATCAAGAATAATACTTGTGTCATCCGGAACGCCACCTTCTGGGAAGATGACAACGCTTTGTCCGTCCTGCATTCTCTCCGCACATCTTCTGTAAACGTCGGCGCGGCTTCTCGCACTTTTCCGGTCTACCATCACACAAACGCGTCTGTAAACACTTCCGAAAACCGGAATCTTCTCAAGTTCTTTTTTACCGACGTAGCAAAGTGGATGATTGGGGAAAAGGATGCACGGAATCATCACATCCATCAAAGAAGTATGGTTGGAAATGATGACGTAAGGCTGATTTTTATCGATTTTTTTATCTGTCTTATTAATGATTCGGTAGCGAAAACCAGTGCCGTAGAAAATTCCCATCGCCCAGATGCGGATGAAAAAGTAGCAGGCTTTGTAATCTTCCTTGCGGATGGATAAGAGATAAACTGGGAGAAAAAAAATCAATGTGAAAATAGTCGCCACAACTATCATCCAAAACCGCCAGGCATAAACCAACAAAACCTTCATTTAATAATCTATTTAATTCAAAAATATGATTTTATCCGTTAAATATCACTTTTTTCTTTACAGAATAATTAAGGAGCGAAACAATCACGATAGAACTTATTTTACTCATCATCTCCTGAGACAATACATAGAAACCTAAATCCACTGCATCTTTGAAAACATAGTGGTAAAGAATCTGGAACAAAATCAAACTAATAAATGTAGAAACCACCGAAACCGAAATGAAATAAGCAAACTCCTTTCTCTTGGAATGTTTCCCTCTTTCAAACACAAACCAGATGCTCAGAAAATAATTCGTGATGATGCCGCTACTTGTAGATAAAATATTGCTAAACGGGTATTTGATTCCGTACAGATTATATTCACTTGCAAACATTTTTGGAAGGTAAACGCTTAGGATTTTGAAGCTCCCGATTTCTACAATGGCGCTCAATCCACCAGCGATGATGAAGAGTAGGACTTGTTTGTGACGAAGTAGTAATTGTTTCATTTCGTTTGCAAATTTATACGATTTGTTAAATCTTTTTAAATAATAGTTAAATTATTTTTTTATATCAATATTATTTTTACATTTATTTAATATTAAGGTTTTACAAAGTATCATTGCATATTTAATTGTTTTTAGTTTAATTATTTACGGAAATCTTAATATTAATCGATGATGTATTGTACTCCTGGCTCTAGAAATTCAGCCGGGACATTTTTTCATCGCCAGCCAAGACACCACACTCACAAAATAATTATTACAAAAAATGAAAAATTCTAACAGACCGTACAGAAAATTTCTGCCTCAACAAAAAAAAATTGAGGAATTGGAAAAAAGCAGCTCCAGGTTCAAAAGAATCTATTCAGAATATGAATTGATGTCCGATGAACTCTGGGATATGGAAAGCAACGAGACTGCAGAAAGTATTCCCGACGATTTTATCAATGCCATCAAACTTCAGACTTCCTACCTGGAAGATGAGATAGAAGATTGGTTGGTACAAGACGGCAAATCCACATAATTCTCACAAAATCTTCCCAAAAAATATTACATTAGCGTTTTAAAACATATATATATGATTGCTATTGTTGATGGAGGGTCTACCAAATGCGACTGGGTTATCCTGGAAAATGATGGTACAGAAGTACTCAAGACCGAGACCATCGGTTTCAATCCTAATATTATAAAAGCAGAATTGATCTCGCCCGAAATAGAAAACAATCAGGCACTTTCCAAATTCCACGATTACATAGAAAATATCTTCTTCTACGGCTCCGGCTGTGGAACACCAGAAAACAGATTGATTGTTGAGCGAGAGATTCAAAAAGTTTTTCTCAATGCCCAGGTGAATATCAAGGAGGATCTTTTGGCGGCGGCGTATGCGGCTTACAGAGGTGTTCCAGCGATTGTCTGCATTCTGGGAACTGGCTCCAATGCTTGCTACTTCGATGGCGAAAAAGTCAAAACCGAATTACCTTCGTTAGGCTTTCTCATTGGTGACGAAGGCAGCGGAAGTGCACTCGGAAAGCAATTGGTGCGTCATTATTTTATGAAGAAATTACCGCCAGATCTGCACCAGCAGTTTACTGAGATTTATCAGTTGAACATCGATGATCTTCTTAAAAACATGTACCACAATCCTCGGGCGAACGCATATATAGCAGATTTTACACGCTTCATTGTCGATAGAAAAACGCATCCGTATTTTCAGAATTTCATTTACAAAGAACTCAAGAACTTCCTTGAGTTTCAGGTAATGCCGTACGAAGAGTGCCGCAGCAGCGAGGTCAATTTCATAGGTTCAATCGCCTATTTTTTCGAAGATATTCTTCGCGCAGCCGCTTCGGATTTTCATTTGAAAATTGGGACCGTTGTTCAAAAACCGATAGAAAGTCTGGTGAATTATCATCGTGACTATATCATTCCAAAGCTTTAACTTTGCACAAATATTTGGGCGTATCCCTTTGCCCCGATGAAAAATCGGGACAAGCGGGTCGGTCTACGGGCAGTCGCTTCCCGATAGAAACTTTGCAAAGTTTCCATCGGGAGAGCTCCAACAATGCCCTCCGCCCTTACGCAGCAGAGTCCTAATAAAAACCTGTGGGTCATATCAACCAATTGATTCACTCAAAAGAAATTAAAAATGTCAAAAAATTCAAGAGATCAGATCGCTTTCGATAAGGCCGCTTTAGATTATCACAGTCAGGAACCAAAAGGTAAGATTGAAGTCATTCCTTCAAAACCGCATTCATCACAAAGAGATCTTTCGCTGGCTTATTCTCCAGGTGTTGCCGTGCCTTGTATGGCGATCCACGATGATCCTCAAAAAGTTTACGAATATACATCCAAAGGAAATCTAGTTGCCGTAATCTCCAACGGAACAGCCGTTCTAGGTCTAGGCGACATCGGTCCCGAAGCTTCAAAACCAGTAATGGAAGGAAAAGGTTTGCTTTTCAAGATATTCGCAGGCATCAATGTTTTTGATATTGAGATCAACGAAAAAGATCCGGACAAATTCATCGAAACGGTAAAAGCGATTGCGCCAACATTCGGAGGAATTAATCTTGAAGATATCAAAGCGCCAGAAGCATTCTATATAGAACAAAGACTGAAAGAGGAATTGGATATCCCATTGATGCACGATGATCAGCATGGAACCGCAATTATCTCCGCAGCCGCTTTGATCAACGCTTTGGAAATTGCAGGAAAGAAAATCGGGGAAGTCAAAATGGTGATCAATGGAGCTGGAGCTGCTGCAGTAGCTTGTGCGAAATTGTACATTTCATTAGGCCTTGATCCAAAAAATATTTTGATGTGTGACAGCAAAGGTGCCATCAATCAAAGAAGAGAAAACTTGACACCCGAGAAACTGGATTTCATAGCTCAAACCGATATCGATACTTTGGAAGATGCTATCAAAGGTTCTGATGTTTTCATCGGTTTGTCAAAAGGAAATGTGATGTCTGCAGAGATGTTGCTTTCAATGTCAAATAATCCGATTGTTTTTGCTTTGGCAAATCCAGATCCAGAGATCAGTTATGATCTGGCGTTGGCAACGAGACCAGACGTGATGATGGCAACCGGAAGAAGTGATTATCCTAATCAGGTGAACAATGTTCTTGGTTTCCCATACATTTTCCGTGGTGCATTGGACGTTCAGGCAAGAGGAATCAACGAAGCAATGAAGTTGGCAGCAGTTTATGCCTTGGCAGAAATCGCAAAAGAACCAGTTCCTGAAATGGTAAAACTGGCCTACAACGTAACGAATATGAGTTTTGGAAAAGAATATTTCATTCCGAAACCATTTGATAACAGATTAATCACAAAAGTTTCTATCGCTGTTGCAAAAGCAGCTATGGAAAGTGGAATCGCTGGAAAACCGATTGAGGATTTCGAAGCTTACGAAAATCAATTGTTGGACAGAATGGGACGAGATGAAAAACTTGTCCGAATGATGCAGAACCGCGCCAAAGCAAATCCAAAAAGAGTGACACTTGGAAACGGAGAAGAATACAACATTCTGAAAGCCGCCCAAATTCTACAAGAGGAAGGCATTGCTTATCCAAGTTTATTAGGAAGCAGAAAATTGATCAATGAAAGAATGGAAGAATTTGGGATGGACCTCGATATTCCAATCATCGATCCGAATGATGACGAGAACAAAGAAACCCGAAAAAAATACAGAAAAACACTTTGGGATCTACGAAACCGAAAAGGTATCAATGAGTATAAGGCAAAGCGTTATGTAAGACAACGTGATTATTTTGGTCCATTGATGTTGGTTCACGGCGATACAGATGCTTTGATTATTGGATTTTCCAAAAGTTATGCGTCAATCCTAAAACCGGTTTTGGAAATCATTCCTAAAAAACAGGGTGTAAACAAAGTGGCAGCGATGATGATGATCCTGACAGAGAAGAAACCGTTGTTCTTTGCAGATACTTCCATTAATAAAAATCCGTCAGCGGAAGATTTGGTTGATATTGCAAAAATGGCAGAAATTACTGTGAAGTCTTTCGCTATCGAGCCTCGAATCGCCATGTTGGGTTACGAGAATTTTTCCGCAAAGGGAGAATCTTCGAAAAAAGTTGCAGAAGCCGTTAAAATTCTACATTCGAAGTATCCAAAAATGATTGTAGATGGAGAAATTCAGCCTGACTTCGCTCTGAACAGCGATCACCTGGCAGATTATCCTTTCTCGAAATTAGGAACGAACCCGGCAAACGTTTTGGTTTTCCCAAATCTTGAAAGTGCGAATCTTTCTTATAAAATCATCAGAGGAATGAAGGCGGCTCAAACCATCGGACCAATCCTGATGGGACTTGATCAGCCGGTTCACGTACTTCAAATGAGATCCAGCGTGGACGAAATTGTGAATCTTGCAACAATTGCAGTTTTGGATGCGCAGACGAAAGATAAAAAGTAAATTAATTTCAAGATAATATAGTTAAAAAGCCATTTTAGTTACTAAGATGGCTTTTATCTTTAAGTTAATTTATATCTTCGCAAAACCCTAATTTTTTGATTCAATGATTTATTCTTTAAGAGGGTTGGTTCAGGAACTGACGCCTACATTTGCCGTGATCGAGGTCAATGGAATCGGATATTACGTGAGTCTGAGTTTGCAGACTTCTCAAAATCTGAAATTGAATTCTGAGGTTTTTCTATATATCCAGCAAATTATTCGTGAAGATGCACATTTGCTTTTCGGCTTTTTCAGCAAGGAGGAAAAAGAGATGTTCAATCTGTTAATAAGTGTTAATGGTGTTGGACCCGTTTCCGCATTAATATTACTATCTTCGCTGAGCTTGTCCGATGCTGCAAATGCAATCCTTTCCGGGAACAGTGCTATCATTCAAAAAGTGAAGGGAATAGGGGTGAAAACTGCCGAGCGTATCATCATCGATTTGCGTGATAAGGTTGGCGGATTCAGTATTTCTGAAGAAAAACTTTCTAATCTGGTAAACAATAAAATAAAGAATGAGGCGTTATCTGCTTTAGAAGTTTTAGGAATTTCCAGGAAAGTGAGTGAGAAGATTGCAGATAGAATTGTGAAGCAGAATCCGGAAGTTTCTATAGAACAATTAGTAAAAGAGATTTTAAAAAACATTTAACATTTGATGATGTTTTATCATCAATTTCTTAAAAAAATATAAGTGAAGAAAAATATTTACCTTTATAAATTAACCCTCCTTTTTTTAGTTTTTGTAGGTTGTACGAATATATTTGCCCAAGATAAACCTTCCGACAGTTTGATAAGTGTCAGGAAAGATTTCAGTCTGGGAGACCCGATCCGTTACGATGCTTTTTATGACATCGGAACGGGAATGTATTATTTGTATCCAAAAATCGGGAACACCGTAGTTGGTGCGCCAATTGCGATGACGTTTGAAGAATACAAAAACTACACCATGCAGAATAATCTTCGTTCCTACTACGAAGAAAAATCGCTTCTGAATGATCTGTCCAAGAGAAAAGATCAGACCGATGCCAAGAAAAAAGGCTTGATTCCATCGATTACGATCAAAAATAAAATGTTCGAAAATATCTTTGGCAGCAACAAAATAGAGTTGATTCCACAAGGTTTTGCCTCATTTGATCTTGGTATTCTCTATCAAAAAATTGATAATCCATTAATTCTTCCTCAGAACAGAACCAGTTTTGCTATTAATATCCAGCAAAGAATTCAACTTGGAATTACCGGAAAAGTGGGTGAAAACCTTCAGTTGAAAGCGAATTACGATACGCAAAGTGGATTTGCCTTCGAAAACCGTATGAATATGGTCTGGCAGGCAAAAGGCTCATGGAAAGATCTGATGAACAAAGGTCTTAACGAAAAAGGACAAGATCCGGAAGATAAAATCATCAAAAGGGTAGAAGTTGGTAATATCAATATGCCACTTTCCACCAGTTTGATTCGTGGTTCACAGTCATTATTCGGTCTAAAAACGGAATTCCAGATGGGTAAAACTACTGGAACTTTGGTGTTTTCACAACAACAGGGCGAAGCTAAAACTATTGTTGCACAAGGTGGCGGAACAATGAGTACGTTTAAAATTAATGCTTTTGATTATGAAGACAATCAGCATTATTACTTAGGACATTACTTTTTGGATAATTATGATAATGCATTAGCAAATTACCCTTTAATCAATTCCAGAATTAACATTACCAGAATGGAAGTCTATATTTTGGATCAAGGTGGTGCAAATATAGAAACCCAAAAACCAGTTATCGGAATTAGAGATTTGGGAGACCAACAAGGTGTCGCACCAAACAATAACAATAATAATTTATACAATCAGATCTCGTCAACCATTGGAAATCCAAGAGAATTGGATGTAGCCAAAAATAATTTAACAGGGAGATCTTTTCCTAATTCTCAAGGTCTGCAAGAGCCTTATGTGTTGGGTGAACATTTTATTACGAACGTTAAAGCCAGAAGGCTGAACACTTCAGAATATAAGTTCAATACGCAGCTGGGCTATCTTTCACTCAACCAAAGATTGAATAATGAGCAGTTTTTAGCAATTTCATATTCTTATACGCTTAATGGATCCAGTACAGTTTACAAAGTAGGAGAGTTTTCTGAAGAGAATCCGATTCTCATCACGAAACTTTTAAAATCGAATTCAAATACGAACGTTGATTCTCCAATGTGGGATTTGATGATGAAGAATATTTATTCTCTTAATTCTAATCAACTTCAGGCTGAAGATTTTTTGTTGAATGTTAATTTCAGAGATCCAAATTCCGGAGGTAAAGTAAATTATTTGCCAGGAGCGGTCTACGGTAATCCACTTATGCCTTTTCCACCAGATACAAACTTATTAAGATTGTTTAACTGGGATCGCCTGAATCAAAATAATGATTTACAAACCGGTGCAAATGGGGTTAGAGGTGACGGACTTTTTGATTTTGTCAACGGCATTACAGTAGATGCTGAAAATGGAAAAATCATTTTTACTAAAGCGGAGCCTTTTGGAAACTATTTGAATAGGGTCATTACAAATGCGGACAAGACGCCATATGTTTTCAATGATCTTTATGAGAAGCAAAAAGCACAAGCTTCAGAAAGTGCATTGGCACAGCGATATACAATTGAAGGCCGATACAAAGGAAGTCAAGGACAGGGGATTTCTCTTGGCGCTATCAATGTTCCGCAGGGTTCTGTAAAAGTGACGGCAAACGGTGCTCAGCTGGTTGAAGGTGTAGATTATACCGTAGATTATATGCTGGGAACAGTGACGATCATCAATGAAACAGTAAAACAATCCGGACAGGCGATCAATATTTCATTAGAAAATCAATTAACCTTTAATACACAGAGAAAAAGTTTCTGGGGATTGAATCTTGAGAGAAAATTCAGCGACCATTTGACTGTAGGTGCAACGGTTGTAAATTATACAGAAAGACCTCTGACTCAAAAAGTAAATTATGGTCAGGAAGCCGTAAGCAACACAATGGCTGGTTTTAATATGATGTATAATAATGAATTGCCATTCCTCACAAGATTGACGGATAAAATTCCATTTGTCAATACAGAAGCACCTTCCAATTTGAACTTTAAAGCGGAAGGAGCGTATTTGATTCCTGGACAAAGCAAAGGCATTAATGATCAATCTTATATTGATGATTTCGAACAGACCACTTCCAAGATTTCCTTGAAAGAACCTGCAATGTGGAGTCTGGCTTCCCGTCCTGAGAAAAACTTGGATGATCCGATTGTTTTCCCAACAACAGTTGCGAATAACAATCTGCGATCAGGTGATGGAAGAGGACTTTTGTCCTGGTACACAATTGATCCAAGATTTTATGGCGTTGGCGGAAATGCGCCGAACGGAATCAATGCAGCGGCACTTTCCAATTTTGCATCGAGAAGAGTGCAGATGAAGGAGCTTTACAACAACAGAGATTATGTTGCCGGCGAGCAGACATTGCTTAATACGTTTGATATCACTTATTATCCACAAGAAAGAGGTCCTTACAACGTGAATGCTGCGACAGAAACAGCTTCCCAAAGATGGGCTGGTTTGATGAGACCAATTTCTGTGACCAACTTTGTGACTTCTAATATCGATTATGTGGAGTTCTGGTTACAGGATCCTCACGCCGATGGAAATACTTTAGGTACAGACCCGAAATTATTATTACAATTAGGAAACGTTTCCGAAGATGTTTTGAAAGATGGAAAACTGCAGTATGAAAACGGATTGCCAACACCAAGTTTGCCTTCCAACACATCTGAAACAAACTGGGGAACTCAGCCAAACCAATTCCCGATTCTTTATGCATTCTCAACTGAAGGTGACGAAAGAGCACAACAGGATTTGGGTTATGATGGTCTTAATGGAACTCAGGAGCAGTCAAAATTTGGAGTCAGCTTTGTGAATCCAGTTACCAATGAACTGGATCCGGCTTCTGATAATTTTGTATTCTATTTATCAGATCAGTTCCAGGGTGATCTTGCATCATCTTTGACGGAGCGTTACAAATATTTCCGTGGACCGGAAGGAAACTCTGCAGCCAATACTTTGGAAGTAGCAACTCAAACTCCGGATGCAGAAGATGTGAACAGAGATTACAACTTGGATCAAACAGAAAACTACAATCAATATACAATTGACCTTTCGCCAACAAGTTTGACTTTAGAAAATAATAAAATTGTTGATGTAAAAGAAGTTGATGTTAAGTTTGAGAACGGACAATCTAAAAAAGTAAAATGGTACTTATTCAGAATTCCGGTTGCTAATTATGATGGTGTCGGAACTGCTAATGCCAATCCTTTTGTTACGGGTTCCAGTGAATCGGTTCTTAATAATGTAAGATTCGCAAGATTATTAATGAAAGGTTTTGAGCAGACTTCAACCCTTAGATTTGGATCATTTGATTTAGTAAGATCTGACTGGAGAAAATATTCTAATAAAATTTTCAGTAATTCTGTTGATGCTCAAAATGAGGGTACCAGTGCGCCACCGACTCAAAATTCAAATTTTGATCTTGGAAGTGTAAATCTTGAAGAAAATTCATTAGGAACGCCACCATATGTTTTGCCTCCGGGAATTGACAGACAGGTTTTGAGCGGAAATGCTGGTGCGCAAAGACAAAATGAGTCTTCTTTATATATGAAAGTTGATAAGTTGAATAATGAATCCAGAGGGGTTTTCAAAAATACAAGTCTAGATATGCGTCGCTACAAAAAACTGGCATTGTTCGTCCACGCTGAAGATTTGTTGAATACTGCAATAACTAATAGGCCAGATCCAGATGCCAAATTCTTTATCCGTTTTGGTAGCGATGCATCGGATAATTACTATGAATATGAAACATCATTAACTTATACTGCGCAGAACGCCACTTCACCCCTAGATATTTGGCCAGACGCAAATAATGTGGATCTTGAGATTGAAAATTTCGTCAATGCAAAACTTAAACGAGACGAACTCTCAAGAGCGGGTACTGAAAATATAGACAACAGATACCATTATTTAGACTATGGAGATGACAACAAAAAAATCTATGTAAAAGGTCGTCCAAGTATAGGGAATGTGACCACAATGATGATTGGGGTTAGAAATAACAGTACAAATAATAAAACACTTATCCTTTGGGTCAACGAAATCCGTCTTTCGGAAATTGAAAACAAAGGTGGATATGCCGGTAATGCAAGTTTAAATTTCAACCTTGGAGATTTTGCAATGGTAAATGCCAATGCATCTTACGCCTCAGTTGGATTTGGAGCGATAGATCAGAAACCATCGGAAAGATCTCAGGATGAGAATTCTGCTTTCAGTATCAACACCACTGTAAATGTGGACAAATTCTTACCGGAGAAAGTAGGAATGAAAATCCCGGTAAATTATTCTTACACACAAACAATGACCAATCCGAAGTACAATCCTTTGGATAACGATGTTGAACTTACCAAAGCACCAAATCAAGATGAGCTTAAAAAAGTGGTAAGCACTTACACGCAGCAAAGAAGCATTGGTGTTGTGAATATGAGAAAAGACAGAATGAATCCTGAGAAAAAGGCGAAATTCTATGATGTAGAAAACCTAAGTGTGACAGCAATCTACAACGACGATTTCTACCGTGATGTTTATACCAAACGTAACTACAAGCAATATCTGAACGGTTATGTAGAATATAATTATACCTTCAAACCATATGTGATGAAACCATTCAACAAGATGGTGAGTGATACAGCGAAGTCTTACAAATATTTGAGATGGGTGAAGGAGTTTAATTTCAATCCGGTTCCAACCAGATTATCTTTCAGAACGATACTGGACAGAAATTATAACGAATTGGAGTACAGAAATGTAGATGCATTGCTCTCAGGAACTGGAGGACAGGATTTTGAAACCATCAGAAACAGAAACTTCTTCTTTGGATGGCAGTATAGTTTAGGATTTAATTTTACTAAATCATTGAAACTGGAAATCAATTCAGAAACCAAAACCCTAAATGATCAGTCTGATGTCAATTCTATGAACAACAAGTCGATCTTCAGTAATGTCTTCAGAGCCGGACGTCCTGTTTTGTACAACCACACAGCTCAGCTGAATTACAGATTGCCGTTTGAGTATTTCCCATATCTGGATTTCATCAATGCAGAATTGAGTTATCAATTCCAATATAACTGGAACGCGAGATCTACAGCCGCAAGACTGGAGACAGAGAATCTTGGAAATCTTTCTCAGAATACGAATGCTATCGTTGCAACCTCTACGCTTGACATTCCGAAATTCTTTGGGAAATTCAATTACTTCAAGAAAATCAATGACAAGATGCAGAAGCGCCGTCAGGAGATAGATTCTCTTAATAATGTTTACAACACAGCATTTACCAAAAAGAATAATAAGTTTAAATTCAAATCGTATAAATTTAAAAATAGACTAACGCCGATTCAGGCTGCTGCTTATGCTTTGACATCATTCAAACAATTGGATTTTAATTATACCGAGAATAACGGAATTGTATTGCCGGGACTTTTGTCTGCTCCTAATTTCTATGGATACGGACAAACTTTGGGCGGACCGACGATCGGATTCTTACTAGGATCTCAGGCAGACATCAGAAGAACAGTCATTGAAAACGGATGGGTTTCAGATTCTGAATTGATGAGTGATGCCTATTCTGAATTGAATAACCGGGCAATCACAGCTAACTTACAGGTGATGCCGGCCAATGATTTGAGAATTGATTTCAATGTATTGCAGAATTATAACCGAAATTATATCCAAGGAGGTTATAATGTTACCGATCAATTGACAGGATATCGTGGATACAGAGATGCTTTCGGTACAGAAATGATCACTTATTCCAATACAGCTTGGACTTTCAACACAGCTTTCAAAGATGGGGCGGCACTTTACCAATCCATCAAAGAAAATGCACTGGCAATTTCTCAGCAGTATGCGGGCATCAGAGACAGAGAAGGCTACACTGCAGGCTACTCAAGAAGTAATGCATATATTTTGATTCCGGCATTCCAGGCAGCAATCGAAGGTAAATCTCCGAAAAAGATGGGCGATCCTACCAAAGCCGGAACGCCGCTGCCAAACTGGAAATTGGTTTACTCCGGACTTCGAAACATCCCGATTGTAAACAGTATGTTCTCAAAATTTGATATTTTGCATTCGTACGTTTCTACTTCTACAACTTCTGGCGTACAGTCGAGCATCGATTATTACAACAGAGATTTGAATAATATTGAAACCGCTTATGACTCCAATGGAAACAGATACAATCCTTACACTGTAACACAGGTTGGTTACGTAGAAGCATTCTATCCGTTAGTCGGTTTTGACGTGACGATGAGAAACAATATGCAGTTCCGTTTCAATTACAACAGAGACAGAACTTATATGCTTGGACTTGTTAATACCACTTTGACAGAGGAGCTGGGAACTGAATATGTAATTGGTTACGGTTATATTTTGAAGGATCTGAAGATTCGTCTTAACTATCAGGGGAAAACGAGAAATGTAAAAAGTGATCTTAATATGAGAGCTGACTTGTCAATGAGAGACAGCAAAACAACGATCACGAATATTTTGATTGATGATTCTCAGATCACAGGCGGACAAAAAATCTTTAGTCTCAAGTTATCTGCCGATTATAATATGTCGCAAAACCTGAACCTGAAATTTTTCTACGATCAGATGATGACAAAGTACAAGATCTCAACAGCGTTTCCGCTTTCAACAATCAGAGCCGGTATCACAGCCACGCTGACTTTTGGTGGAACAGGAACTAATTAATAACATTAAATTTTCAGCAAAGACTAAATCTAATATCTTAAGTCTAATTTTAACATCTATAAAAAAGGGTAAGCATTTTGCTTACTCTTTTTTTGTAATTTATTTTTATTCTATTGTTATATCTTAATTATATAATTAAATTTGCCAAAACCTAATCAAAAGAAATGAACACACCATCAGAATTAAAGTACACCAAAGACCACGAATGGATCAAAGTTGACGGCGACACTGCAACCATCGGAATTACAGATTATGCGCAAGGCGAATTGGGAGACATCGTTTTCGTAGATGTCGACACAGTTGACGAAGATCTTAATGAAGGCGACGTTTTCGGAAGTGTAGAAGCAGTGAAAACCGTTTCCGATCTCTTCCTTCCAATCCCGGGAACTGTTTTGGAAGTTAATGCAGAATTAGAGGATCAGCCGGAACTACTCAACTCAGACCCTTACGGAAAAGGCTGGATCATCAAATTGAAAGTTGCCGAAGACGCAGATTTCACCAAATTATTGTCCGCAGAAGAATACCAGGAAGTTGTTGGATAAGCTCATAAACAAATACAGTAAGATCACATTGCCCATTTATTGGGCATTTCTTACTTATATGCTTTTGCGTCCGGGGATAGAGAACAAAGAATATCCCTTTATGTTCCAGCATATCGACAAGGTCATTCACTTTACCATCTTTTTCCTACTCGGATTTTTCTTTCGCGTCCGTTTTCCAAAAGTATACTTACTTTACTACTTTCTCATTCTTATTTCCTACGCCTTACTCACCGAGATTCTTCAGGATATCATGAAGTGGGGCCGCTCATTGGAAGTCTTAGATGCCGTGGCCGACACTTTAGGCTTGGCACTCGCATACTATATATATAATAGGTATGTGAAATTCCAAAACCGAATCTAAATTATTTTTACTTTTATTTAAATCAGAAAGATCTGCTCATTTAAGATTAAACATTCAATTCCCAATTTCCATAATTTGGGCAACTGCCAAAAAAAGCCATTTCTTTCCCTTCACTATTTTTTGTCACCGGGCTATCCGCTACTATCCCTGTCGCAATGGCACAATAATAGCATATCAAATCCGTTTAACTTTATTTAACATAATGTGGATAACTCTTAAATATCTTTTAAGGTACTGTTTCACAATAGTTTAATTAAGTAAGTTTTACACAATTGTAAACATTATGTTAAATCCATTTGCAAGTGCAGCTTTTTCCACCCTATATTTGCAGAACCAAAACGAGAGAATTGGTAGCGCAGAAGGCCTAACGGACGATGATTATAGGAATTGATATTTAATTATAGATATTAGTTTTTGAAAGAAAAGTCTTGTAGGATTAAAAAAGAAAAACTATTT
>Ga0213834_100066_pt1 | contig 144413 bp, 135 predicted proteins | sample SWPTP12_FD_160580 | JGI IMG/M metagenome (GOLD analysis project Ga0213834, IMG submission 160580) | Coastal seawater microbial communities from Marineland, Florida, United States - SWP TP1 #2 | ecosystem: Environmental > Aquatic > Marine > Coastal | place: USA: Florida | collected 2016-08-06 | reverse complement strand
ACCGCTAATTTACTGAAAAACCGGATTTAGCTGCCTTAAAAAACCGCTTCCAAAAATCCTGGCGCGTCTCCATCAGCAAGAAAGCGCGCAAGCGCCGAAATCGCTAATTGATCAGTGCTTCCCTAGCTTGATTTATCGCACGATTAGCAGCAACAGGAACAATCTCATGTCGTGCGAAAGTTCTGAAAACTCGACTTCAGCTTGGCTCCGCAGCTGGTTACGTCATCCTCGAAAGCAATCGAAACACCCTTGATTCGATGACGCGAAGAACCGCTGGTGATCGTGCAGCCGGTGTGGCCGGAGATGGGGCAGGTGCAAGGATCGCCGACGCAGGCAACTGGAATACCACCCACCTTGAAGTGCGTAGCGCGGGTACTGATCACCTTGCCGCCGTGGGATGTGGTATCACCTAAACGAATGACCTTGCGCATTTTTGCCCCTATCCTCTACTGGTTTAAACATTATTGCTTTGACGCGGTCTTTTCCTCAACTCCCATTGTCCCTTCGGCCTGCAGGACTGCCCCGACTGTCGGCGGCTTGTAGTTTTCAGGGTCGATCGTTGGCTCGACCTGGTGCTTGAACAGGTCCCGGCCCTCCTGCCCCTTGCGCCTCTCTTCCGACGGTGGGCTGATGAAGACAATGCTGGCTCCGGCGGGATCGCGCAGGTTGACTGCGGCCGAGGTGCCCCCCTCGTAATAGCTACCCATCATGCCGACCGCCATCTGCACGAAGAAGGTGCTGGCCCCGGTGTTACCGAAGCGATGGTCGGTGTTAATGAACTGTGCGGTCTTACTGGTATCGATCTCCGGGCCTCCTTGCGCGGCATAGCTGTGCAAGGTGCCTTCGAACGCGAGCTGCTGCTCGACCTGCTTACTGAAGGCGCCGATGATGCGGGTCGGGCCTTTTGCGCGCTCCGTCGCTGGCAGGGTGCTAAGGGCTTGCTGCCAGCCTGCCTCCAGGATCTTCTGGCGTGCGTCGCGACGTTTGACCGGTTGGCCGTGCTCGTCCTCAAACTTGATAAAGACCGGACGGTGGATGAACCCTAGTGAAGGCATGTCGTCGAAGGTCTTCATCTGGTTCCGGTTCCACGGCACCGGGAACCAGGGAGTCGGTTTCCAGTCCTTAGGCGGGTCGTTGAGCCAGCGCCGGAAGGCAGCCAGTGAGATGTCGGATTTTTCCTTGTCGAACACCGGCCTCTTTGCAAAAGCTGCGGCTGCAGTTAGCCACTCAGCAACGGTTGGCTGACGGCCGCTGTGGAACTTTTCCGGGTTCGCCAGCTTTTCGGGCGTGGGTACCGTCCGTTCCAGTTCGATGTACATTCTGCGCAAGTTCTCTTGCAGATAGTCGTTGTTCGGGTCGTCCCACACGTACGGCCGCAACGGCTCGATCCGCTCGCGGCGGGCCAAGACGAAGACAGCGGTCGAATCGGGCATCTCAGGGATGTAGTAGCCATCTTCGATAAGAGGCGCGGAACCGGGCGCGAGGAAGCTGTTGCGCGTAGCACTACTATCGTCAGCCAGGAGGACAACATAAGGCAAGTCAGGATGGGCATCGAAGAAAGCGAATACCTTTTCGAGCAACTGATCGGGACGCTCTGAGAGCTGCCATGGCGCGGTCACGAAAAGATGCCAAGCCATTCCTGTGCCGTCTGCGCTACCAGCCAGTCCCGCGATAGGTCGTATCTCGCTGGGCTGTTCGGCGGGATCCAGAATCGGGCTTCCAGCATAGAATGTCGGCGCTCCCCAATACATCGGGGAAAGAGCGGCACCATTTTCCAGCGCGTCAGAGGCCCGGCTGCCACTGACACCGATCTTGTCTAATTTGCTCCACTCATACTTCTTTGGATCCTGCTCGCGAATGCTGGTGAAGGATGTTCCTTTTTGCAAGATTTCCCAGAGCTTGCCCTGCCGGTATTTCTCGACCGTGACGCCTAGACCGATGACCTCAAGCACGTACTCCCGGCGTGCTTGCTCGGTGTTCGTCGCAGCTTCCTGTCCCTTGAGTTGCTGTGTTTTCTGGAGCCATTCACGTTCCCGGGCATCTGCTTTGACGGAAGCGACCAGCCAACTGCCACCGAACAGGAGCACTACGGCCGCCAGAGGCACCCCGAACCAACGTATCTTGTCCATCGTCGTCTCCACGTCAACATTCACCAGTTCCGGATTCAAGACTCTGAAATCGAAAATCAGCCACAGCACGAGCAGAAGTGGAAAAGCAACGGCCGCGCCAGCGAGATACCGCCATGCTATCGGTCGCTTGACGGCTGTCTGGTCAATTATGGCCGGGCTGCTCATGCTTTCTCCTTCGGTGCAGCTGTCCTCGTGGTTCGCGCTCCCGCCGTATCGGACACGACAATATCTATGAGCTTACCCGTCAACAGCGGCAGGCATGCCGGCAAGACGCCGCTGCTGTAGTAATCGGCATTTCCTTCGATGAGCTCACGCCGCCATTGCGGTTCGCACTCGAGGTAGATGCCGAAATCGGCCACGAAGTCTTTCCATTGCGTGATGCCGCGAGGTTTATCGCCTGGCGCAGGCTTTTTCAACCGCCAGTCCGCCACTGCGCACAGGTAGGCGTAGAAATTCGGATCGGTGGAGGCCCTCCCCCTGCCAATGGCGACGTCGTAGGCGGTGACTTGGCTGTGGTTCTTCCGACTGCCGAAGATAGCGCTGTGGAACGACTTCGCACTGACCTCGTTTTGCCAGCGCCTGCGTGCGGCATTTCGGCTTTCCTGAACCATTGCAAAGACCTTGCCATTCGGATAGCGCATCGCATGCCGGAAGATAAACCTGTTCTCTAGATTCGTACCGTCGGGATTTTTCTCGGTGTTATACGTTGCCTCCATCCTTTCCACCTCCCGCTCGGATAGGGGTTCCGGGGTACCCGGGTAACTGATTTTCCCTGCCGGATCGGGGCGCTCTATGCGGTCGACCCGAGCGCCGTTCGCCATCGCAATCGCCGCCGTGATCGGGTCCACGGCTTCGCACGGTCCACGGTCGGCAGCACTTAGCTTGGAATGGCTGGAGCTAGCCGGGATCTTGTCGGCGTCGATTTCATTGCTCCGCATGTCCGCCAGGCAGGGCCGAGGCAACGGTTCGCCGTTGATCCGGCGAATCCCGTAACGCTGATCCTCTGGCTTGTCGCCCGGTTCGATCGGCCATTTCGCGACCGGAAGCGATGCGCGCGATTGGCGTCCACTCTTGGCAACGTGCGCGTGGCTGTCTTCTTCCTTGAGACACAAGACGAAATCGTGTGGCGGTTGGCCAACCAACACGGGCATCATTTTGCCCGTACCTGGGCCTGAGCGCTGCTTGGACGTAAACACGCGCTGGCGAAAACCTTCCCCGAGTTCCTTCATAGGCATGCGCGTGACTGTTGACGACACCGACTCCATCCGCGTTACGATGTCGTAGTCGCTCCCGCGTCCGACCTTTCTCTTCACTTCCCTGTACTGGGCTTCGGTGCCCTGAATGTAGTCAGGCACTCCTTGCCAGCCGATTCCCTTCATATTTTGAAGAGCGACCGTCATGTCTTCCGGGCTGAAGTAGAGGTAGACTTTGCCCCGGTTGTCACGGTCAGCGTCCGGTTTCCAGCGACCCTCGACCATGCCGCCACATTCCGCCTCGTTTATTTTTGCAAAGGCTGGCGTGATTGCCTTGGCCTTGGCCACGCCTTTTACGATGTTGACTAAGGTCTGCAACCTTCCGTGCAGGCTCTGCAACCCGGCAATGCGGTCGTAATGTCCTTTCATCATGGCGTCTTCGCCGCCGGAGAACCAATTGACGATATCCCCTTCATAGTTCAACTCCTCTTCTAGGCTATAAGGCGGATGGGTCAGAACCAGGGTATCGGCCGTACGCTCGCCATGCTCCATTAGGAATGCCTGCGCGAGCAAACTCAGCAAACAACCCTGACTGTGGGCGACAATCGTTACCGTCTCGGCAGGGTCGTAATCGCGAATCATCGCGATCAGGGCGGCAAGGCGCCGCGCGGCGAGCACCATGTACATGCGGCCGGGACCGTCCTTTAGCGGCCGTAATGGATCTTTCATGATATCCACCGGTGCGCCGGCACCGCGGTTCCACATGTCGGGCAGCGAATTGGTCGCATTGGCGAACGGTCCGCCGCCCTTGGACAAGTCCTTGTCGAGGCGAGTGCCGTAGCGGTCGGTTTTCTGGCCGTTGATAGTTTTTGTTTCGTCTTTAACCTCCCGGAAGCCCCAGTAGAAAGGAATGACGGGGCTGTCGGTGTCGGGGGCTACCTTGCGCTTGAAGTAAACCGCATCCGGGTCCTCGACCACTTTGTCCTTGTCAGTCGGAACTGTGTACTTAGCCGGCTTGAAGCGGCGGGACAAACGCTGCTCCAAGCCGGCGCATAATCCCTCCTCCACTTCGTTGAAGCCGGCACCCACATCGTTCACGCCGTGGATGATGATGATATTGGTAGGCTTGTCGCGCGGGTGCTCGATGACCTTGTCGGAGGCGCGCCTGTTCCGCAACACCGTGCATGTCTGGCCTGCGAGGTATTCGGACTTCGGGTATTTTCTGCTCGAATCTGCCATGTGTTCACCTTCCGATAAGGCTATTGGTCGCCGCCGCGCATCAGGCTGATTTCCGCCATGTGCATGGCGTCCCGCTCGATCAATTCGGACTTCCCATCGGCACCGCTGCGCACCTGCAGGTCGCTGCCGTCGCTCAGCCCGATTTTCATTTTGGCGTCCTTGACGGCGCCGCCCAGTGGCTGATCGCCATTCTCGAGCGGCGTACCCCGCGCGTAGTGCACCGCCAGCTTCTGGTCCGCGGCGCCCTCGCCAAACTTCGGGAACTGGGCTGTCATGCTCTCGGGCTCGTCGTACAAGAAGTCTGGTGCGTGGAACTTGAGCGGTTGTTTGCTGCCCAGGACTGGCGGACCATCGCCCAGTTTCAAGAACGAACCGTCCTCCGCCACTAGCAGGATGACCTTGCCGGACACCGTCACCGTGCCTTCGGTGGCGGTCACATTCAGGTGCTTGGCCGAGTTGATGTCGGTGTCGTCGTGCTGGCTCTGGAGCAGCAGCTTGCCGAAGTGGGCAATACCAGTGAGTCCACCATTCTGGGCGAAAAGGGAAATGCCTTTGCCAGCGTTCAGGCTGAAACGCTGGCCGGCGGTCATCTGCAGGTGCTGTTGCGCTACGGTGTCGATGTTCCTGGCCGAGTAGCTGACAATGGCCTTGCTGCTGGCAAAGCCAATCCCCGCCGGAGATGTGATGCCGATGACCGGCTCGCCCGGCTCGGCCGCCTTGGGTGCGGTGTTGCTGCCGTCTTCCCATTTTTTGAAACGGGCCAGCAGTTCGTCCTGGTCCTTGGTATCGGTCGGCATGCCGTTGTGTTCGGCCGCGAAGTTGCCGAGCGCGGCGCACAGTTCACCGCACTCACGCAACAGGACGAGATAATCCTCGCGCGCGAGCTGGCTACCTTTCGAGTTCGCGCCTTCCAGCAGCTTCCACGTGCTCAGCAGGATGCCCCTGGCAGCGTGCAATGCGATTGCCTCGTCACTGCGCAACTCCGCACCTTCCCCGCGCGGAGCGGCGCTGCCGTCCTGGCGCAGCTCGGTCAGGTAGCCGAGGTTGAGCTCCGTGGTGGCGTGATCGCTCGCCAGCTGCGCGCTAATTTGGCCAGTGGTGTCGTCCAGGCGTAGCTGGTTACCGCGCCTGCCGCGTATTTCGCGCGAACGGATGCCCGACTGGTACCTGGTGTGCGGCAGCCCACCCTCATGGTGGAACGCGGGCGGCAGACCACTGCCGTTGTACAGCTGGCCAAGAATGATTGGCTTGTCCGGGTCCCCGCCGGCCCAGCCGACCAGTACTTCGGTACCGACCGGAGGCAGCAGGCGCGTGCCGCACTGCCCGACGGTACCGGGCCCGTTGCCGGCCCAGTTGGAAGCCACACGCACCCAGGCCGAATCGGCGTCCGAGTCCGAGCTACCGACACCGTTGGCGTGTTCGTGGTCTTGCGGGCGCGTCGCCGGAAAGCGGATCTTGACGCGGCCCATTTCGTCGCACCAGACCTGCTCGTTCGCGGGGCCGACCACGATCGCCGTCTGCAGCGCCGGCTGCGGCAACGTGGCACGGGGCGGGACGATACGAATGCCTCGACGCACGCAGGTGAAGCGCGTCTTGTAGCGGATTGGCTCACCGTCGCCATTGGCAAAGACAGCGTAGTCGCCCTGGCTCCAGCCGTTGCGGTTGAACAGCCGCTCGACGCGAGCGCCAACCTCGACCGGTAAATTGTTCTGAGCCACGATGTGCTGCGCTGTGATGACGAACTCGCGTTCTTTCACCGAGTGGGTGTCGACTTCAGCGTGGCCTTCAAGGCTGAACCATTCACCTACCGCCAGATCGCGCACGCCGCCTTCGCCACGAAAGCTCTTGGCTTCATACTCGTAGTGCGCAATCTGCGCGTAGCCCAGATCGGTCAGGTCGCGTGCATTGTCGCCGATGTGAGGCGAAGCAACGTAGTAGTCATCAAGGCTGGCTGCCAGTGCGTTCCCGCGCTCGCCCTGATCGTTCCGTGATTGCGCGCGGGTTCCCATAAACACGCCGCCGGATGGATCCTTGTAGTCCCAGGTGTGTAAAGAAGCGCTGCCGGGCTGCAGGGTGCGCACCGCGCTCCAGCCAGTGATAGCGTCACGCTGCTCCGTGGCGGCGTCCCGATGAAAGCGCACGCTACCGGCCGCATTTTGTTCCAGGTGGTTGGCGTCATCGAACAGGAACAGCGTATGCCCGATTGGTTCCTGCCGTGGGCGGCGCTGGGACGGATCGCTTGGCAAGCCGGCGCGGAAGAACCAGGCAATACCGCAGCGCTGCAGTAGGCGTCGGATGAAAGCGGCGTCCGACTCGTTGTGTTGCATGATGAATTCACGCGGCGCGAGCTTGCTGCCTAGCCCTACGTCGACCTGAAGCTCGAACGTCGCGCCCAGTACAGAGTTGCGCTCATGCCATTCGGCCACCAACGTCTTGATGATGTCCAGTTCGTTCTGGTTGCGGAATACCCGCGTGTTAGTCCGGCCTTCCATGACCGATAGCGCATCGCGCATTAGCAGCTGGTAGGTCGCTAGCCCTCCGTCGCTCTGGCCGGATGCCGCTTCGGTGACGATCCCGCAGATGCGACGTACATGCCCCCGGTCAGTGATCACGCGCAGTTCGGCAGGTACCCCAATAAAGTCCTTCAGGGCTAGCGCAGCGTTATCGGCCACGCAGAGGACGCGGTACTCAAAGCCGCCGCAGACGGATTCCTTACCGATCATCCTCTGGGGTAGCAGTACATCATCGTGCGCCCCGTCTGCGCGGGCGAGCGCTAGTGCTAAAGGGCGATCTTGCGTACCGAGCTTCGATACGGCAAGTCGAAGGTCCTGCATGGTGCGGGTGTCTGCCATCTGTCATCTTCTTTCATTTTGCTAAAGCAGCCGACGGTAACAGGAGTCTTGGGCGCTCATGGTCCTGTTCTGGATGAAGAGCAGATGAGACCTGGGAGCGCTCGGGAATCATCACCATCAGTTGATCCACCGGTCGCGTTCGTGGGGCGTTATCGAAAAAGCAGATTATTGACGTACGTTAAGCAGAGCGTGATGCGTTTGCGCAAGAGCTATCGGTTGCAGGATCGAACTGTGATCAGCGTTCTGAGCCTGGTGGAATAGCCACCCATCGGACATTCGCTCTTTTGTAAGTGCGGGAGCTTGTTTAAAGAGGTACGTGTCTGTCCTTTGCTGGACTGTGCAGCGCTTCATACCCAAGCGAACAGTTCTGTTACCTCAGGGGAGGAAGTAGGCGACGCCGTAAGCTTGTTCTGCCGAAGATTGCTCGCTTTGTGCCAGCTACGACCGCTTAGAACGCCAGCTATCGCCCTGGGAGCAGCGGTTGGCAAGTGTAGTATTAAGCTTCATTGAAGGTTCCGGCGCAACGTCTGCAGTTGTCTCCAACTTTACTATTGCAAGAATTTGGAACTAGCATTGTAGAACACGGCTTGTCTCAAACTTTATTACTGTTGCTTCGCTCTATAAGAGACACTAAGCCCTTGATTTTATTGATCGCCTTGTCTCATACTTTATTATTCCGCCACAGTTCCGCACCAATGAAAAGCCCGGCGATTGCCGGGCTTTTTGCTATCGCGTCTGGACCTGCCACCTGCCGGCCCTACTCCTCCGGTCAGAGTTTTTATTTACCGACGTTGATCATCCCTTTAAAATCGTAGGGAATCACGACGGTGTGCACCTTGCCCTCGGCAATCCCTTCGGCGATCTTCATTTGGGCTTGCGCCTGCATATAACTGATGGCGCCCGCATTCGCATTCAGGGCCGCGATCCGCTCGGCTTCCTTTTTCGCGATCTGCACTTCGACTTCTTTCGTTTTCTCTTCGTTCTTGGCGCGCACCAGGTTATCTGCGCTGGCCTTGACGGCGTCGCTCGGCACCATGCTGCCGACCCGCACTTGCGAGATGACGATGCCATTCAGTTTTTCTTCGTTCAGCGTGCGCGACATGATCTCCTGGATTTCCTGCTCGATCTGGGCGCGGTTATCGTTCATGTTCAGCGCCTCATACTTGCGCGCCGTTTTATAAACGGCATTGCGCGCGGTCTGGTAAATATAGGCATGCATCAGGTAGATGTCGCCGGAGGCGTCGGTCATGTGGAAGGACCGGCTTTTGTTGACGTACAGGTCGGACACCGAGGACGGCATGATGTTGTAGATGACGCTGATATCGAAATCCTTCATCGTCGAATTGTCGGCCGCCAGCGGCGTCAGGTTTTGCACATCGACACTGACATCCTTGACCGGAAAGGTCAGTATCTTGCCGATAATCGTCTGGTTAAAACTGCCGGCGACACGCTCTTCCGACTCGATGGTCTTGTTGAAATTCACGCGCAGGCCGACTTCACCGGTATCGACAATGGTGCAGCCGGTGGCGAGCAGGCCGATACCGAGTGCCGCGCCGGCAGCGATGATTATTTTTTTCATGATTGTCTCTATACGAAGGAAAGAACGCGGGACGCGCTCACGCTAATGTTACTGTAGTTTTAATTTAATTGCGGCAATAAAAGTTGTCGCAAGAAGCGCGGGGCGAAAAAATGCCGCTGTCGCCAGCGGCAGTTTCGAGGATCGATTCCCGCGTACTGCGCGGCTTAGCGCGCATCCGGCTTGCCTGGCTTCTTTCCACTTTGATCGCCCGGCACGGCTGACTCAGCACTGCCGCGGCTGCTTTGCGCTGCCCCCGCCGGCCCGACATTGCTCTCCGGCGGCGCGCTGACAACGCCGCCGGCGCGCTCGTCTCCAAGTTTAGCGCTACCGGTGTAGTGGCCCGCATCCTGCTGGCGCTGCCCGGTATCCGGATCGGCGGGATCGGACCTGCCCGACAATGAATCCGGGCCGCGGGTGCCCGGGTTATGCGTGCCGTTGTTGTTGGCCCCGCCACCGTATTGCTTGTTTCCAGCCATGATCGCCTCCTGTGTGGTTGACCGTGGCGTCCATGGTAGTCGTTCAAGAGGGTATTTCAATAGAAAGCCGGGATGCGGACGTGCGCGTTCATGCAGCCTTTGCGGGCAGCGGGAGCCCAACCAGGGCCATGGTGCAGGTAAACGGATCGTCGTTGCTCATGAAGAGTGCAGGCGCCTGGTTCAGCAAGACCGCGTTCCGCGCCAGGGCCAGGGCGCACAGGAAGGACACCGCGCCGCAGCTGCCGGTGGCGACACCGGTACGGGCGACGTCCGTCGTCGTGTCGAGCTGGGGCAGCGCCGCGCAAGCCAATCCCATCAATTCGAGCGCGCGCCCGTTGCGGTGGTCGGTGTCCGCGACCAGGCAGGCGACGTCAGGCAGTTGCACGCCGCCGGCCTGGACGGCGCGTTCCGCCAGCGCGGTGATGCGTGGCGTTTCCGCACGCTTGGCGCTGTCGATCGACACCTGCCTGCGCGTCTCGAGCAGCGGATAGAGTTGCGCGAACATGGAATCCGCCACCTGCCGCGCGCTCTCCAGGCTGGTGAGCAGCAGGCCGGCCGCGCCTTCACCGGGAACCAGCCCCTGTGAGCGCGCCCGCGTGGACAGCGCGGCGCTTGCCGCCCATTGCTCGACCGCCTCCTGGGCAATATGCGAGGCGCAAGCAATGAGCAGGGTGGCGACCCGTTCCTGTGGCAGCTGGCTGTCCGCCGCACACTGTCGAATGCTGCTGGCGGCAGTTGCATCACGCGCCACATCGATCAGCCCCAAGTACGCCACCGGCCACCCAGACTGCGCCACCGCATGGTTAAACCACAGCCCCGCCGCCTGGCGCTGTTGCGGCGTCCAGTCCGTCGGCAGGAGCGCCAGCAGGCGCAACTGCGGTGGTGCTCCCTCGGCCGGCAGCAATTGCGCCAGCGCCTCGCCGGCCAGCTCGCGCATGACGGCGGTGCCGAGCGTCAAGGCGCGCCAGTGTGCTTCGCCCAGCTGCAACTCGGCCATGCCGCTCAGCACCAGCCACTCCCGGATTTCCTCGCTGACCGCCTCGTTCCCGGCGTCGGCGCAGCGTGCGCTGGAGATTGGAAAACCGTCTTCGTCGACCAGTTCCGGATCGAGGTCGGGGCGCGCCTTGTTGTCGGCGATCGCCGCCGCCAGTTCGTCCGGCGAGGCGCCGTGCGCGGCGCGCAGGGCGGCGGCCAGCAACGCCAGCGGCGCCGCGCTTGGACTCGACGGCGCCGGCTCGGGAGCGGTGACGGAGATGGTGGCCGCCTTGGGACGGGTCAAGATGCTTTTCAGCCAGGCGGGTGTGGAAGTCATGGTGTGCGCTACAGCTTGTCGATGGTCGCTTGCTGGCTGGCGATCAGGGGGCCGGACATGGTCAAGCCGCCACGGCCAGCAATTCGAGCTTCAATTCCTTGATCCCGGCCGGCACATACAGCGAGATCGATTGCGCCTTGAGCATGCGCTCGTACATTTGCCCTTTGGATTCGAGCATGAAATAACAGGTGTCGGGGCGCACGGCCAGGGCGGCCGGGGGTTGCGGGGTGTATTGCAGGCGTACGCCGGGCAGCGCGGAGAGGACGAATTTCTCGACATCGTCCGGCGCGCCGACTTTAAAGCGCAGCGGCACGACATCGACCAGTTGCACGGCCGGGATGTCGGCGGAGACGGCGATATACAAGCTTGTCTTGTCGTCGATCTTGCCGGAATCGAGGGCGCCGATGTGGTACGAGGGCCGCACCTCGGCCAGCGCGATCGCGAAATATTTGGAAGAGATCACGGTGTCGAGCAATTCGCGGATGATCGTGTGCAGCTTGCTGAAACCCGGGCCGGGGTCGCCATGCTGGTAGGACGGCAGATCGGCCAGGGTCCAGCTTTTCGAAAACGTCATGAGCCCGCCTGCAACATCGAGCAATTGTTCGAACAGGCGCTCCGGATGCAGGCTCGGATGATGAAAATGATGGGTCAGGGTGGCGTAGGCGCTGCTGGCCGTGTGCAGCAGCCAGAACGAAGACATGTCGCCCGAGCGAAATTCGATCACGTTGCGGCTCGGCTCGCGGTGGTGGCCGTACAGGGCGCTGACCTTGGCCTGCAAGGCGTCGAGCAGGCGCCGCAGTTGCTGGAACAGGGGCGGCGCGGCGCCGACCGACAGCGTCGGCGGAACGAAGGCCGGATCGAGCTCGAAGCCGCCGGCCGCCGCCCGGCGCAGGCGCAGCAAGGGGAAGTGCACATAGGCGTCACGCGGGTCGGAATCGAGCACCAGGCGCACCGATTTTTTCAGGTAGGCCAGGTGCACGGGTGCCGCCTGCGTGTACAAATCCGCCGTTTCCTGGTTGGTCTGGATAAAACGGGCGGTGTGGGCCGGCTGGCCCTGGGCCGCGAAATTGCCAGTAAAAGGTTTCAGGCCCGGCAAGGCCGCGTAATAGGTGACGGTTTGCTGGGATTGCTGCAGCAGGCTCAGGTCGACCGTCTCGGGCAGGGCGTCGAGATGGGGCGCGTCGACCAGTTCCCCGTCCTGGAAGCGTAGTGCCAGGTCGAGGATGCGCAGCACGTTGTTGGCCAGCGCCTCGCGATCGACCTGCAGCCGTTCCACGCCCCAGGCATACGGGTGGACCGCCTTGATGCCTTTTTGCAGGCAGTGCTCGTGGTACTGGTCCTGGCGCTGGAAATGCTGGGGGCGCAGCAATAAACCCTCGCCCCAGAGAACTTTGCTGGTCATGTTCGCCCTCGTTCCTGTCAGTGATTGTCGTTGCGCGCAATTTTTTCCAAAGGAAACAGTAGCACTGCCCTCCCCGGTCCGGATTTGCGTTTGCTCAAACGTCGGGTTTGCACAACGCCATCACGGGCGATCGCGCTTCCTTATCTTTTTTCAACGTTCGGGGGCGCGGGCGCGGTAACACTACGAAGCTTGCCGGTGGCGCGCCCGCGCCTGCCGCGATACCGGAGGACATCGCATGAAAGGATATACGCCAGGCTTGTTCGACCGCTTGCTCGGAGTACCGCTGCGCACGACGCAGCGCATGTCGGCCGAGGACATGAAGGATGCCGTGGCGCGCGACCTGGAAGCCCTGCTGAATACGCGCGCCGTGCTTGCACCCGGCTTGCTCGACGGGTATCCGGAATGCGGCCGCTCGATCGTCAGCTACGGGATGCAGGATTTCGCCGAACTGTCGCTGTCGAGCCCGTCGGACCGGGCCTTGATCTGCGAGTGCATCGAAAAGGCGATTGCCTGCCACGAGCCGCGCCTGCGCGAGGTCAAGGCCACGCTCGAAATGCGCCATGGCGCCGTCAACCGGCTCGATTTTTCGATCACCGGCTTGCTGGTCGCCAGCCGCTCGCAGGAAGCGGTCAATTTCGACGCCGTGCTGCAGCCGTCGACGCTCAGCTACAGCATCAACAAGGCCGGCCGCGCCGCGCCGGCGGGAGTGTAATCAGTGGAACAATTGCTGCCCTATTACGAGAGCGAACTGGGCTACCTGCGCCGCAACCTGCGCGAATTCGCCGAGCGCTATCCGAAGATCGCCGGGCGCCTGTTGATCAGCGGCGACGTCTGCGAAGACCCGCACACCGAACGCATGATCGAATCGTTCGCCCTGCTCAACGCGCGCATCGCCAAGCGCCTCGACGACGACTACCCGGAATTCACGCACGCCCTGTTCGACGTGCTGTATCCGCATTATTTGCGGCCCTTCCCTTCGTGTTCGATCGCGCGCTTCGATCTGAGCGGCGCCGCCCAGCAAGGCGCGGCCGCCACGGTTGCGCGCGGTACCCAGCTCGCCACGCGCCCGGTGCGCGGCGCCGCCTGCACCTTCCGCACCGTGTACCCGGTGGCGATGACGCCGCTGGCACTGAGCGCGGCCCGGTTTTCCGAGATCCTGCGCGCGCCCGAGGCCGTCCGCCCGCCGGCCGGCGCCAGCGCCTGCATCAGCCTGACCCTGACCTGCCAAGCCGAGCAGGCGAGTATCGGCGCGCTGGCTGGCGCGCCGCTGCGCGTCTTCATCGATGGCGAATCCTCGTTTTGCGCGGCCCTGCGCGACGCCCTGTTCATGCGCACGATCGTCGCCTATGCCGAAGCCGAGGGCAGCGGGCGCTGGCTGGCGCTCCCCGCGCCGCCGATCCAGAGCGCGGGCTTCGACGCCGACGAATCCCTGATCGATTTCCCGGCCCGCTCGCACGCCGCCTACCGCCTGCTGACCGAATATTTTTGCTTTCCCGAGAAATTCAATTTCTTTGACATCGACTTGGCCGCACTCGGCGCCGCCCTGCCGGGCGCGGCCGCGATCACCCTGCACCTGGCCCTGTCCGGCATCCGCAGCGACTCGAACACCGCGCGCATGCTCGCTACCCTGTCGACCAACAACCTGCTGCTGGGATGCACGCCCGTGGTGAACCTGTTCCGCCAGCGCGGCGAGCCGATCCGCCTGACCCACACCACGGCCAGCTACCCGGTGCTGGGCGATGCGCGCCGTGCCTTTGCCTTCGAGGTGCAATCGATCGATTCGGTGAACCTGGTGCGCCAGACGCCGCAGGGGGAAAGCGTGGTGGAATTTCGTCCCTTCTATTCGCTGCGCCATGCCCAGACGGCCGACCAGCACGGCCACTACTGGGCCATGCGGCGCGACGAAACGCTGGCCGAGCGCAGTCCCGGCTTCGAGACCCAGATCACCATCGTCGACATCGATTTCGATCCGGCGGCGGTGGAAACCGACACCTTGAACCTGGAGCTGACCTGCTCGAACCGCGATTTGCCGGCCCAGCTCTCGTATGGCCAGGATGGCGGCGACTTGTTCCTCGAGGGCGGCTCCAGCGGGCGCAGCATCCACTTCCTGCGCAAGCCTTCCGTTTCCTGGCGTTTTCCCGGGGGCCGCAGCGCGCACTGGCGCCTGATTTCGCACCTGGCGCTGAACCACTTGTCGATCAGCGCCGGCGGCGTCGAAGCGTTTCGCGAAATGCTGGCGCTGTACGACTTGCCGCGCGCTCCCTCCTCGCAGCGCCAGATCGGCGGCGTGCGCAGCATCGAACAACAGGCGACCAGCGCCTGGCTCGCCGGTAATCCATTCAATTGCCTGGTGCGCGGGGTGCAGGTGCGGCTGGCGATCGACGAAGAGGCCTTTGTCGGCAGCGGCATCCACGCCTTCGCCACCATCGTCGAACGTTTCCTGGCCCTGTATGTGCACGCCAACAGTTTTACCCAGCTGGTCATCGTCTCGGCGAAAACCGGAGAAGCCTTATGCACATGCCAGCCGAAAAGCGGCGATTTGAGCCTGCTGTAATCGAGCGCCTGTTCCGCGAACCCTACCGCTTCGAGTATTTCCAGGCGGTGCGCATGCTCGAACTCTGGTTGCGCAAGCACGGCGTTCCCCAGCACAGCGTGGTCGCCAATTTCCTGCGTTTTCAAAACTCGACCTCGCTGCGCTTTCCGGCAAGCCAGCTGGAAAGCATCGTCACCGAGCCGCGCGCGATCGTGCCGAGCGCGCAGGCGCTGGGCGCGGCCCTGGCCGCGGGGTCGCTCAAATGGATCCGCATCACGCCCACCTTCATGGGCCTCCTGGGCGGGCATGGCGTGCTGCCGCCGCATTACACGGAGCGCCTCGCCGAGCAGCAATTCAACGACAAGGATGACGGTGCACGCGCGTTTCTCGACGCCTTTTCGAACCGCTCACTGGCGCTGTTTTACGCGGCCTGGCGCAAGTACCGGCTGCACCTGAAATATGAACTGGGCCGCCAGGACAGTTTCTTGCCGCTGCTGCTGGGACTGGCAGGGCTCGGCAATCCGGCGCTGCGGCAACGCCTGGCGCGTCCGGAAAACGGCGCCGTGCTCGACGAGTCGCTCGGCTATTTCGCGGCCACGATCCGCCAGCGCCCGGTGTCCTCGGTGCAGGTAGCGCGCGTGTTGAGCGAATATTTCGGGCAGGCGATCGCAGTCGAACAGTTTGTCGGTGCCTGGTATGCCGTGCCGCCGGCACAGCAAAGCACGCTGGGCTGCGCCAGCGCCACCCTCGGCACGCGCGCCATCGCCGGCGAACGGGTCTGGCAGCGCGATTTACGCCTGCGCCTGGTCATCGGACCGCTCGACCGCGCCGGCTTCGACGCTTTTTTGCCGGGCGGCCTGGCGGCGCGCGCGCTCACCAGCCTGATGACGATGTTTACCGGTCTCGCCCTCGAATACGAAGTCGAACTGGTGCTGCGCGCGCAAGACGTCGATTGCGCGACCCTGTCCGGCGAACCCCATGCCGGGCGCCTCGGCTGGGGCACCTACCTGGTGGACGGCCCGCAGGCGCAAGAGCGCAGGGACGTCCACTACGACCTGCGCATGCTCTAGCGCCAGTGCCGGTCCGGCTTTACGGCCCGCCGGCCAGTACTTTTTCCGGCGTGATCGGCGTACTGCGAATGCGCTTGCCGGTCGCGTGATAGATCGCATTACTTACCGCCGCCGCCACGCTGACCAGACCGATTTCGCCGACGCCCTTGGCCCCCAGGCGGCTGACGATGCGGTCGTCTTCCTCGACGAAGACGACGTCGATGTCATGGATGTCGGCATTCACGGCCACGTGGTATTCGGACAGGTTGTGGTTCATGAAGCGCCCGAAGCGGTGGTCGGTATGGCTTTCTTCGTGCAGCGCCTGGCTGATGCCCCAGACCACGCCGCCGATGATCTGGCTGGTCGCGGTCTTCATGTTCATGATGCGCCCGGCGGCGATCGCGCTGACCACGCGCGTCACCCGCACCACGCCCAATTCCTCGTCGACCCGGACCTCGACGAACACGGCCGAGTGCGTGAGGCGCCGGAATTTGCGCTGTTTCAGCACGTTCGGCAGCATCAGGTATTTTTCCTCGATCCGCTCGCGCCCGGTGCGCTCGACGATCGCGCCGAGCGCGATGAAGGTGCCCGGATTTTTTTTCAGGCGCATCACGCCGCCAGCGAATTCGACATCCTTCAAACGCTTGTCGCGAAACGGCGAGTCGCTTGCCGCCTGGGCGTAGCGCAGCAGCGTCAATTGCAGCTTGTCGCACACGCCGGCGACGGCCGAGCCGACGGTGGCCACGTGCGAGGAGCCGCCTTCGATCGGCGCCGCCGGCAAGGTCGAATCGCCCAACTGGAAGGTGACGCGCTCGAGCGGCAGGCCCATGGCTTCGGCGGCGATGGTCGCCATCACGGTGTACGTGCCGGTACCGATGTCGGTGGCGGCGCTCGAGACCACCAGGCGTCCGTCGGCATGCATCACGGCGCTGGCGCGGGCGAACATCTGCATCGCATCCCAGACCCCGGTCGCCATGCCCCAGCCGACCAGTTCGGTTCCTTCCTGGCGCGCGCGGGGCGCGCGCGGGCGCTGCGACCAGCCGAATTTCTCGGCGCCCTGCTCGTAACAGGCGCGCAGTTCCTTGCTCGAATACGGCTTGTCGTCGGCCGGCGAGCGCTCCGCGTAGTTTTTCAGGCGCAGCGTGAGCGGATCCATCTTGAGTTCATACGACAGCTCGTCCATCGCTATTTCGAGCGCATGCATGCCGTGCGCCGCGCCCGGGGCGCGCATGTCGATCGGCGTGTACTGGTCGAGGCTCACCAGCTTGTAGCCGAGCTTGATGTTGTCGCACTGGTAGAGCAGGCCCGACCAGTTGACGACGACTTCGACGTAATCCTCGATCTGCGAGGTTTCGGCGACCGCCTCGTGCTGGATCGATTGCAGGGTGCCGTCGCGGTCGGCCGACAGCTTGACCCACTGCAGCGTCTCCGGGCGATGGCCGAAACTGAACATCTGCTGGCGCGTGAGCGTCACGCGCACCGAGCGTTTCAGGTGCAGGGCCGCCATCACCGCCAAGGTCAGCTGGTATTGCGGGCGCAGGCCGGAGCCGAAGGCGCCGCCCACGTAGGGATTGCGCACCGTGACCTTGTCCTTCGACAGGCCGAACACGTGCGAGACATACCAGCGGCTGTTCTGCGAACTCTGGGTCTTGTCGTAGATGGTCAGATGACCGTCTTCCTCGTAGATCACGGTCGAGGCGAACAGTTCGAGCGGATTGTGGTGCTCGACGCCGTGGTGAAAAGCGGCCTCGATTTTCACCGGGGCGGCTTCGAAGGCTTTCTCGGCATCGCCCTTTTCCTTGGGCGGCGGCTCGTACCCGGCCTTCAAGGGGCGCGGCGTATAGGCGCGCGCCAGATTGGCCGCCAGGCGCGTGTCGTGCTCTTCTTCCTCGTAGCGGATGCGCACCAGGGCCGCGGCGCGGCGCGCCGCCTCGAAACTCTCGGCCAGCACCAGCGCCAGCGGCTGGCCGCTGTAGAGCACCTGGTCGTCGTAGAAGGGGCGAAACGGCGAACCGGCGGGCGCCGTCATGTCCTTGTAGGCGATGTCGAAGGAACGCACTTTCGGGCGGTTCAGGTGGCTCAGCACCTCGACCACGCCATCGAGGGCCATGGCTTGTTCGATGTCGATATCGAGGATGCGGCCCTTGGCGATGCTGCCGCTGACGACCACGCCGTACAGCTGGTCGGGCGCGGCGTATTCGGCGGCGTAGCGGGCGTCGCCCGTGACTTTGGCACGGCCGTCGACGCGCGAGACGGCGCCGCCGGTAACGACCTGGCCGGTGCCCGGGTCGGCGACAGGGGTCTTTAAAGCCTGGATCAGGTCAGTCATGCGGCTCTCCGGTATTGGTGACGGTGCCTTGCACCGCGGTGTGCAGCGCGCGCACGATGGCCTTGCGCGCCAGTCCTATCTTGAAATCGTTGTCGCCCTGGCCGACCGCGCCTTCCAGCAGCAGGTCGGCCACGCGCCCGAACAGGGCGGGTTCTTCCTTCTGCCCTGCGAGCAGCGCTTCGGCTTCCGGCTTGCGCCACGGCTTGTGGGCCACCGATCCGAGCGCGATCCGAGCGCTGCGGATGATGCCGTCGGTGCCGATGTCCAGCGCCACCGCCACCGACACCAGCGCGAACGCATACGACAGCCGTTCGCGGATCTTGATGTAGGCCGAATGGCGCGCATAACGGCGTGCGTCGGGCAGCGCGATGTGGGTGATCAGTTCGTCGGCTTCGAGCACGGTGTCGTACTGCGGCGCGTCGTCCGGCAGGCGGTGGAATTCGGCGAAGGGGATGGCGCGCTTGCCGCGCGCCGATTCGACGTGGACGGTGGCCTCCAGGGCCGCCAATGCCACGCACATGTCCGACTGGTGGGTGGCGATGCAATGGTCGCTGGCGCCGAGAATCGCGTGCTGCTTGGTGATGCCGCCGATCGCCGAGCAGCCGCTGCCCGGGTCGCGCTTGTTGCAGGGCGTGGCGAGGTCGTAAAAATAATAGCAGCGGGTGCGCTGCAGCAGGTTGCCGCCATTGCTCGCCATGTTGCGCAGCTGGGGAGAAGCACCGGCCAGGATCGCCGCCGCCAGCAGCGGATAGTGTTCGCGCACCAGCGGGTGGTAGGCGGTATCGGCATTGCGCGCCAGCGCGCCCAGGCGCACGCCGTCGCCGTCTTCCTCGATCTTGTCGAGCGGCAGGCGGTTGATGTCGACCAGGCGGCTCGATACCATCACGCCTTCTTTCATCAGGTCGATCAGGTTGGTGCCGCCGGCGATGAAGCGCACCGCTTCGCCGGCGAAACTGGCGTTACCGGCGACCTGGGTCAGCGCCGTCTCGAGGCCCTCGGGCTGGGAAAAAGTGAACGGGTTCATGCCGGCACCGTTCCGGTGACGACCGGGCGCACGGCGTTGTCGCCATCGGCGATGCCGGCGACCGCGCAGACGGCCTTGCGGATGCCGGGATAGGCGCCGCAGCGGCACACGTTTCCGCTCATCAGTTCGCGCACTTCGGCCACCGTCTTGGCCTGCCCTTCGTTCATCAGGCCGATCGCCGAGCAGATCTGGCCCGGGGTGCAGTAGCCGCACTGGAAGGCATCGTTGTCGATGAAGGCTTGCTGCATCGGGTGCAATTTATTGCCCTCGGCCAAGCCTTCGATGGTGGTGATCTCGCGCCCGTTCTGCATGACGGCCAGCGTCATGCAGGAATTGATGCGCTTGCCGTCGACGAGGACGGTGCAGGCGCCGCACTGGCCGTGGTCGCAGCCTTTTTTGGTGCCGGTGAGGTCGAGCCGTTCGCGCAGCAGGTCCAGCAAGGTCACCCAGGCTTCGAGTTCCATGTGGTGGTCCTGGCCGTTGATGCGCAGGGTGAGCGGATAGCGCTCGGGAGCGGTCATGGTGCATCCTTTCTGGACGGTGTCGGGCCAAGCCGTATCGGGCGCGCACTCGGAACGAGGCGCGCGCGGGCGGCTTCAGCGGGAAGTGCTGTTGTCATTGAGCTACGCCCATCTTAGTAGCAAGCGCCGGGTAACCGGCGCACGAATGCCCGCCCGATCGGATCGGCGCGAGTCGCTACACTGGAGCCCAATCAACCAGCCAGAGGTCATCATGAAAGCCATCGCCGCGTTCGCATCCCTGCCCGCCGACAATGAAAACGCCTTGCAGGACATCGTCCTCCCCGACCCGCTGGCCAGCGGCCACGATCTGCTGGTCGAGGTCCACGCGGTCTCGGTCAACCCGGTCGACACCAAGGTGCGGCGCGGCTTGCCGGTGCAAGGCCAGGCCGAACCGAAGGTGCTGGGCTGGGATGCGAGCGGCATCGTGCGCGCCGTCGGTCCGGCGGTGACGCTGTTTCGTCCCGGCGACCGGGTCTGGTACGCCGGCGCCATCGACCGTCCCGGCAGCAACAGCGAACTGCAATTGGTCGACGAGCGCATCGTCGGCCGCATGCCGGCCAATCTCGGCTTTGCCGAAGCGGCGGCCCTGCCGCTGACGGCGATCACGGCCTGGGAATTGCTGTTCGATCGCCTCGGCCTGGAATTCGGTGGCCATGCGGGAGAAAAGCTGCTGGTGGTGGGCGCCGCGGGCGGGGTCGGCTCGATCCTGGTGCAGCTGGCGCGCCAGCTGACCGCGATCACCGTGATCGGCACCGCCTCGCGCCCGGAAACGCGCGAATGGGTGCGCATCTTCGGCGCCCGCCACGTGATCGACCATGGCACCCCGCTCGACACCGCCCTGATCGACGCCGGCCTGGGCCAAGTCGACTACGCGATCAGCCTGACCCACACCGACAAGCATTTCCCGGCGCTCGTGAATGCGATCAAGCCGCAGGGCAAGCTGGCGCTGATCGACGACCCGGAACCGATCGACGTGCGCCTGCTCAAACGCAAGAGCATTTCGCTGCACTGGGAGCTGATGTTTACCCGTTCGCTGTTCCAAACGCCGGACTTGCAGGCCCAGCACCGCCTGCTCAACGAAGTCGCGCAGCTGGTCGAGGATGGCCGCATCCGCACCACCCTGGCCCAGAACCTGGGCGCCATCAACGCGGCCAACCTGCGCCGCGCCCACGCCTTCATCGAGAGCGGAGCAGCCAGCGGCAAGGTGGTGTTGGAGGGTTTTTAAGTTGTCTCTTGGAATTTATTAGACGACTTGTCAACTGCCCGAAATTGCATCAAATTAAACTGCATACCGTTTATATGATTTATCCCGAATAAACGATATAAATCGTATGTTCAGCGGGCAGGAGCCGGGCAGTTTTCCTTGATGATCATCGCGTTGATGGCGCGTCGATGGCTCTCCAGCGTCGGCAGGCCGATCCGCTTGCGGCGCGCCTCGACGCCGGCCAGGTCGTCCAGCGGGTAGTAATCCCAGCTGCAGTTTTCGACCTGGCGCAGCTGGGTGCCGTAGCGCTGGCGCCGCCCCTCCTTCACCGCCAGCCGGTCCGAGGCCGTGGCCAGGTGGATCAGCGAGGCTTCGCCATCGAGCGCGGCCAGCTCGAGCTGGCGCACCACCAGGCGCTGGAAGGGCAGGTCCTCGCCGCGCTGCTGCGCCACCAGCCAGGCCCGGCGCGCCGCTTCGACGCCCTCGACGCTGCGCCGTGGCCAGCCGCAGGCCCCCAGCAGGGACGCCAGGCGATCGGTATTGTCGCGTTCGACCAGGTCGAGCTGGGCCAGGTGGCGCGCCGCCACCGGATCCTCGGGCGGCGCCAGGTAATCGACCCGGCTGCGCACCGCCTCGAGCGCTTCCTCCATCACCGCCAGCTGCTGCGCATACCCCGCGCATGCCTGCGCGGCGCGGGCCGGCGCAGCCAGGGCGACGGCGGCGAACAGGGGGACCAACACGTACCGACTTGCGCTTGCCATCATCTCGTTCTCAAAAAAACAGTGAATAAAGCGTAACATACCTGGATCGCCGGCCGGCGCTGGAGCTGCCCGGCCACCATCCGAGCGGGAGGCCCGATGCGTCAACCTCGGTTGTTATTGCTGCTGGTGTTCATGAGCACGGCTTGCCGCGCGGCGCCGACCGACGAGGAGGCGCTGTGGCAGCGCCTGCGCGAGGGCGGCGCGATCGTCTTGATGCGCCACGCGGCGACCGAGCCCGGCATCGGCGATCCGCCCGGCTTTGTCCTCGCCCGGTGCGCGACCCAGCGCAACCTGTCCGCGGCGGGCCGGCGCGACGCGCGCCGCGTCGGCGCCGCCTTGCGCGGCCACGGCGTGCAGCCTGGGGCGGTCTGGTCGAGCCGCTGGTGCCGCTGCCTGGAGACCGCGCGCCTGGCGTTTGCCCGGGCCGAGCCGGAACCAGGCCTGGATTCGATGTTCAATGACGATGCGCCGGCCGCGGCGGCCAAGCGGCGCGCCCTGCATGCGCGCCTGGCGGCCCGGCGCGAACGCACGCCGCTGGTGCTGGTCACGCATGACGTGAATATCCGCGCCCTCACCGGCCACGCCCTGGCACCCGGGGAAATGGTGGTGACCGAACTGCGCGACGGCAAGCTGGAGGTGCTCGGCCGCCTTGCCGTGCCGGCCGCCGATCCGCCCGGCGCACGATAGACGCAGGTCGACTGCGCCTGGCGCTGCGCGCGTAAAATCGGCACGGTCGCGTCCAAGGAGGCATCCCATGAAACGCCTGATCTTGCTTGCCGCCGGGCTGATACTCAGCGCCGGCAGCGTGTTGGCCCACCACGGCTGGAGCGAATACCAGTCCGACAAGCCGCTCGACCTGTCCGGCACCATCGAACAGGCCGGATACGAACAGCCGCACGGGTTCGTGCGCCTGAAAACGGCGACTAAAACCTGGCATGTCGTGCTGGCGCCGCCTTCGCGCATGGAAAGCCGCGGCCTGGCGCGCGACAAACTGGTGGCGGGCCAGCGCGCCACCGTGCACGGCTATCCGCACCGCAGAAAGGGCGACGAATTGCGCGCCGAAACCATCACGATCGAGGGCAAGACGACGGAGCTGCGCTGATGGCGTCCGCGGCCGGGGTGTTCGCCTGGCTGGCCGGCACGCCGCTGTCGCTGGCGATGCGCGAAGGCGCCTGGCTGTATCCGATCGTCGAGATCGTCCATATCGCCGGCTTTTCGGTGCTGGTCGGCAGTGTCGTGCTGTTCGACCTGCGCGTGCTCGGCTGCGCGCGCACGCTGCCGGTGGCGGCCCTGGGCGACCATTTGCTGCGCTGGGCGCTGGCCAGCCTGTTGCTGGTGGTGCCGGCCGGCTTATTGTTGTTTAGCGCGCATCCGGTCGAGCTGTCGGCCAACCCCGCGTTCCTGGTAAAACTGGTCCTGATTGTCCTGGCCGGCCTGAACGCCCTCGCCTTCCACCTGCTGCCCTACCGCAGCGTGGCCGGCTGGGACCGCGACCGCCCGGCGCCGCCGCTGGCGCGCGCCGGCGCCGGACTGTCGATCCTGCTCTGGCTGGGCGTGATCAGCTGCGGGCGGATGCTGGCTTACCTGTAACCTGCGGCCCGGTCCGCCTCATGCTACAGTGGTCCCTCGATCAACCGCACCCGTGCCAGCATGCTGAAACCCTTTGCCATCGCCGCGCTCGTCCTCTCCAGCTGCGCCTGGAACGCCGCCACCGCCGCCATCCCCGTCTACGGCTTCATCGTCAAGAACACCTACCCGCACGACCCGCAAGCGTTTACGCAAGGGCTGTTCTTTCGCGACGGCCATTTGTTCGAAACGACGGGCTTGACCGGCCGCTCGACGCTGCGCCGCCTCGACCTGAAAAGCGGCAAGGTATTGCAGAAAACCGAGTTGCCGAAAGACGTGTTCGGCGAAGGCTCGACCGCCGTCGGCGAGAACATCCTGGGCCTGACCTGGCAATCGAAGACCGGCTATGTGTTCGACGCCAGGACGTTCACCGTGAAGGGCAAGTTTCCCTACGAGGGAGAAGGCTGGGGCCTGGCCAGCGACGCGAAATATGTCTACATGAGCGACGGCAGCGCCAGCATCCGCGTGCTCGACCGCGAATCCCTGAAAGAGCTGCGGCGCGTGCCGGTGACGGCCGACGGCAAACCGATCGATTCCCTGAACGAACTGGAAATCGTCGACGGCGAACTGTATGCGAATGTCTGGGGCACCGACGTCATCGCCCGCATCGATCCCGCCTCGGGCAAGGTCACCGGCTGGATCGACCTGAGCAATTTGCTGCCGGCCGCTCAGCGCGGCACCAGCTCGGTCGACGCGGTACTCAACGGCATCGCCTACGATCACCAACACCGCAAGCTCTACGTCACCGGCAAGTTCTGGCCGAAATTATTCGAAATCGAGCTGGTGCGTTTTCAAGGAAGATAAGCGTCAGCCGCTCACGGCGATCACGACCTTGCCGAAGTGCGAGCCCGATTCCATGTAGCGATACGCTTCCTGGGCCTGGTCGAAACCGAACACGCGGTCGACCACCGGCGCGATCCCGGTGGTGGCCGCGAAGCGCAGCACTTGCTCCAGCATGCGCCGGCTGCCGACAAAGATGCCGACCATGCGCTTGGCGCCGGCCAGCAGGGTCGCCGGATTGACCTCGCCGCCAAAGCCGCTGACGCCGCCGATGATCGCCACGCTGCCGCCCATCGCCGCGGACGCCACGGAACGGTTGACGGTGCCCTGCCCGCCCACTTCCAGCACCACGTCGGCGCCCGCGCCATGGGTAAACCGCAGCACCTCTTCCTGCCACTCGGGCGTGGTGACATAGTTGATGGTGTGGTGGGCACCCAGTGCGCGCGCGCGCTGCAGTTTCTCGTCGGACGAGGAAGTGATGATGGTGCGCAGTCCGGCCGCCCTGGCCAGTTGCAGGCCCAGCACCGAGACCCCGCCCGTGCCCAGCAGCAGCACGGTATCGCCCGGCACCAGGCCGTTACTCGACTCAAACAGCGCGTTCCAGGCGGTGACGCCCGCGCACGGCATGGTGGCCGCATCCACATAGCTCAGCTGCGGCGGAATCTTGACCAGCGCATCCTCGTGCAGCACGACTTCCTCGGCCAGCATGCCGTCGATGTCGCCGCCGAGCGAATGGCGGATTTTATTTGGCGACGTCCGCCCATCCTGCCAATGGGGAAAGAAGGACGCGGCCACGCGGTCGCCCACCTGCAAGGTTGTCACGCCATGGCCGATGGCGAGCACTTCGCCGGCGCCATCCGAGCAGGGAATGATCGGGTTATCCACATTCACCAGATAATTGCCGCTGGCAACCATCAAGTCGCGGTAATTCAGTGCCACCGCATGCACGCGGATCCGCACTTCGCCCAGCGCCAGCGCGCGCGCCGGCAGCTCCACGCACTGCATGCCGTCGATGTCATCGCCCGGCAGAATCTGGTAAGCCCGCATCGTGTTCTCCGTCTGTGAGTGGCAGCCTGTCATTCTACTGCGCGTCCCAACTCCCCCTGTTTCGCTTGTGACCGACAATGAAAAACGCGCCCGGATGCGCATCCGGGCGCGTTAGTCTTGCCGGCGCCTGCCTAGCGCATCAGAAGGCGTAGTTGGCGCGCGCGTACACAAAGCGGCCCGAACGGCCGAACGGCGAATAGTTCGAGAACGGCGTATTGCCGGTCGTGTTCAGGGCCGGCGGCAGCGTTTCCGGATACTGGTCGAAGACGTTGTCGGCACCGACCGCCAGCGTCATCTTCGGCGTCAAGGCGTAGCGGCCCTCGAGGTCGACGACGGTGCGCGCGGCGAGCGGAAAGTCGAACGCGGCGACCGTGCCCGGCGTCATCGTCTTGCCGTAGCGGGTGGCACGCGCGGTGGCGCCGAACTGGCCCAGTTTCCAGTTCAGGTTAGCGCTGAACTTGTTCTTCGGCTGGCCATCCTCGATCGCGATGATGTTGGCGCGGTCGAACAGCACCGGCGCCGGGTTCAAGGCCGCCAGCTGGGCCGTGACCGGGGTCTTGGTCACTTCGGTGCTGTTGAAATTGGCCGCCAGCGTGGTGTCGAAGCGCCCTGCCGCACCGGCATTCACCGGCCAGTTCATGACGATGTCGACGCCGTCGGTGGTGGTGTCGACGCCGTTGATGAAGAAGCGGCCGCCGCCGACGCCGACAAAGCCTTGCGACGCGATATAGGTGCGCACGTTCGCCTGCGTCAGGTTTTCCGACAGCACGATACGGTCGCGCATCTTGATCCGGTAAGCGTCGACCGTCAGGCTGACGCGGTCAAAGCGCAGCACGGCGCCGAGCGACAGGTTCACCGATTTTTCGGCGTCGAGCGGCTTGGCGCCGAGCGCGACGGCAACCGGATCGGTCGGCTTGAAGGTCGTGATCTCGAACGGCACGCCGTTGATGAAATTGGTCGAGGTCGAGGTGAAGTTCTGCTGCTGCGGCGACGGCGCGCGGAAACCGTTTTGCACCGAGCCGCGCAGGGCGAACTGCTTCGTGCAACAGTTGTCAGTACGTCAGGATGATGTAAGGAAAATCGGCGTTCGCCGCTGCCGGATTATGCGGCGACCGTTGCCTTTTTGCCGCGCATCTTGTTGATCAGCGTGACCACCAGCAAGACCAGGCCGCCGACGATCACGCCGGCCACGGCGTCGATGACGGTGGGCGTGATCGCGTGCAGCACGCCGCCGACGGCGGGGACCTCGGCCATGCGTTCGGCCGCGGCGGTGGCGAAGTGGTGCAGCGGTTCCCAGTTGTGGCCGATGATGCCGCCGCCGACCATGAACATGGCGGCCGTTCCCAGCACGGTTAACAGTTTCATCAGGCGCGGCGCGGCCGCCAGCAGCATGTTGCCCAGCCCGCGCGCAAAGGCGCCCGGCTTCTTGCTCAGGTAGAGGCCGGCGTCGTCGATCTTCACGATGCCGGCCACTAAGCCGTAGACGCCGACCGTCATCACCAGCGCGATGATGACCAGCACCGCCACTTGCTGCATGAAGGGCATGGCCGACACGGTGCCCAGCGAAATGACGATGATTTCGGCCGAGAGGATGAAATCGGTGCGGATCGCGCCCTTGATCTTGTCCTTTTCGATGTCGCGCATGTCGACCTTCTCGTCGGCCAGGGCGGCGGCCAGGCGTTCCTCGTTGGCCGCGTCTTCTTCCGGGCTGTGCAGGAATTTATGGGCCAGCTTTTCAAAACCCTCGTAGCACAGGAAGGCGCCGCCGATCATCAACAGCGGAATGATCAGCCAGGGCACGAAGGCGGAGATCAGCAGCGCCGCCGGCACCAGGATCGCCTTGTTCATCAGCGAACCCTTGGCGACCGCCCACACCACCGGCAGTTCGCGGTCCGCGTGCACGCCCGACACTTGCTGGGCATTCAATGCGAGATCGTCGCCGAGCACGCCGGCGGTCTTCTTGGCCGCGACCTTGCTCATCAGCGCGACGTCGTCGAGGACGGCGGCGATGTCGTCGAGTAAAGCGAGCAAACTGCCTGCAGCCATGAAGTACCCCTGAAATTAACAATATGGCAGCATCTTAACCGAGCGCAGGTCGCGCGCGCACACGGTTCAGCGCGATTAACTGCGTTTCACGCCCGAAAATCTGCAGCTCGTCGCTTTCGGCCGGCGCCATGACCGGGGCATCCGTATAGTCAATATCGAAGGCTTGCGGTACGCCAGCCTCGCCCCCGCCGACGGAGACCACGATGACACCGACCATGCTGAACCAGACCGCCACCCCGCTGCGCCGTACCCGCCCACCGAAACGCAAGACGCGCATCACGATCTACCTCGACGACGAGGTGCTGAACGAATTCCGGAACCTGTCCGAGCGCTGCGGCACCGGCTACCAGACCCTGATCAACGCCGCCCTGCGTACCCGCCTGGCGGCGGCCGGCGCCGAACCGAGCCTGCTCTGACAGGCACGCCGTGAAACACCGGTGCCCGGGTGACGGTGCGCGAAAGTTACATGTAGCAAACATTTGTGCTACTCTTTCCGCTCTTATAACCCCGGAGGCACCATGAAAAAAGGCGAACTGATCGCGGAATTTGCCAAGCGTACCGAGATGTCCGGTACCGCTGCCAACAGCGCTGTCAACACGATCCTCGAGATCATCACCGAGCGTCTGAAAAAAGGCGATACGGTCGGCATTACCGGCTTCGGCACCTTCTCGGTGACCAAGCGTGCGGCGCGCAAGGGCCGCAACCCGGCAACGGGCGAAGTCATCAAGATCGGCGCATCGAAAACCCCGCGTTTCTCGGCTGGCGCCACCTTGAAGGCCGCCGTCAACCCGCGCAAGAAGTAATCCGCTTCCGGCATGGCGCCGCGGCACGCCGCGCGCCATCCGCCCCCCTGTCGTTGCGTCTTCCCGAGTTCCCCCATGTCTTTCGCCACCTGGATCGCCTTCGTCATCGCCGGCACCGTGATCGCCATTTCTCCCGGATCCGGCGCCGTGTTGTCGATGTCGCACGGGCTCGCCTACGGCGTCAAGAAAGCCAGCGCCACCGTGCTCGGCCTGCAGCTGGGACTGATCCTGGTGCTGGCCATTGCCGGCGCCGGCGTCGGCTCGCTGTTGCTGGCTTCGCCGAGCGCCTTCTTCGTCGTCAAAGTCATCGGCGCGCTGTACCTGATCTATCTAGGCGTGTCGCAATGGCGCGCCAAGGCCGGCACCGGACCGAGCGCCAGCGGCGCCGGCCTGGCTGCGCATCCGAGCTTCGGGCGGCGCGTACTGACCGGCTTCCTGACGAATGCCACCAATCCGAAGGGCATCATCTTCATGGTGGCCGTGCTGCCGCAATTCATTTCGAAGGACAGCGCGCTGCTGCCGCAACTGGCGATCCTGGCCGTGACCATGGTCACCATCGACAGCATCGTGATGCACGGGTACGCGACGCTGGCGTCCTCGATGCAGCGCCTGTTCCGCGATCCGCGCGCGATGCGCATCCAGAACCGCTTTTTTGGCGCGGTGCTGGTCGTCGTCGGCTCGATGCTGTTCTTCGTCAAACGCGCGGGCGCCTGAACCCGTCCGTCATGTGTCGGTTGTGCAGCATTTGCAACCGTCTGTAATTCCGGTTGTCGTGGCCTGCCCGTGTGCGGTGTAATCAGGTCGACGCATTCCGTCCCCACTGCCTGGAGCCATCGATGCTACTGCCTACCCTGAGAACCGCAACGCTGTTGGCGCTGGCGGTGTATTCCACCCTGGCCCTGGCGGCCGATCCGCCGGCCCGGGTCGGCCGTGTCGCGCTGACCCAGGGCCAGGTCAGCATCAGCAGCGCCGGCGAGACGGCGAATGCGGCGCTGGTCAACTGGCCGGTCACCTCGCACCAGACCATCTCGACCGCGCCCGGCGCGCGCACCGAGCTGCGCGTCGGCTCGACCGCGATCCGGCTCGACGGCGACTCGGCGCTGGAAATCATGGCGCTCGACGACGAGCAGCTGCGCCTGCGCCTGCACTACGGCAGCGCCAGCATCCGCGTCGTCAACGACGAGGTCGCGCGCGGCTTCGAACTGACCACGCCGCAAGCGCGGGTCCTGCTGCAGCAGCCGGGACGCCTGCGCGTGGACGCCGAACGCGTGCCCGACACCAGCAGCATCCGCGTCTTCGACGGCGTCGCCGTGGTCGAGGGCGGCGGCGAGCGCCTGACGCTGCGCAGCGGGCGCAGCGCCGAGATGCAGGGCAACGATTTGCGCATGACGCAAGCGCTGACCGACGGTTTCGACGAATGGGCGGCCGTGCGCGACCGCGCAGTCGACGCCGTGCGCGCCACCCGTTATGTGCCCGACGAGATGACCGGCTACGAAGACCTGGACCGCTACGGCAGCTGGCGCGACGATGCCGAGTATGGTGCCCTCTGGCTGCCGGCGGTGGCCTCGAACTGGGTACCCTACCGCGACGGCCGCTGGACCTGGATCGCCCCCTGGGGCTGGACCTGGGTCGACAACGCGCCCTGGGGCTATGCGCCCTTCCATTATGGACGCTGGGTGCAAGTGAATAATCGCTGGGCCTGGGCGCCGGGCCGCCTCGAGCGCCATCCGGTCTGGGCGCCGGCCCTGGTCGGCTGGGTCGGCGGCGCCGGCTGGAGCGTGGGCGTGAATACGCTCGCGCAGGGCTGGTATCCGCTGTCCCCCTACGACCGCTTCGTGCCCGGCTACCGCCTGTCGGACAACCATTTGCGGCGCCTGAACGAACACGGTGGCCGCGATGGCCGCCAGCACGACGGCCGGCGCGACGGCACCCCTGACTATCGCCAGCGCGGCTTGACCGTGGTGCCGCAGGAGCGCTTCGGCCAGCGCGGCGAAGTCGTGGTCAGACACGAGGCGCGCGCGACGCCGCCGGCCAACTGGCAAACGGCGCCGGGCGCCCAGCCGCCGGTGCCGCGCGGCTGGCGCGAGCGCAACCAGAACGACGAGCGCAGGGGCGATGGACGCGCCGAGCGGCGCGACAGCGATGGCGACGGCCGTCCGGATGGCCGCCGCGACGGCGCCGATGGCTGGCGCCGCGATGGCCGCCAGGGCGCACGCGAGGCCCAGCAGCAACCGGCGCCGGTCGTCCAGGCCCAGCCGGCCGCGGTACAGCCGGCGCAGCCGGTGTTCGTGCGCCAGCCGGGCGTGATCACGACCGCGCCCCAGCCGGGCGCGCAGCGCGACTGGCGCGGCCGCGACGAACGGGAGGGGCGCGATGGACGCGATGCGGCCGACGAGGGCCGGCGCCAGCGCGGCGTCGGACAACGTGGCGAAGTGACGGCCGCGCCACCCCAGCAGGCGCCGCAGCCGATGACCCAACGCGGCGGCGTGGGCGGGGCGATGGAAGCGGCCACCCTGCGCGCCCAAGCGCAGATGCAGGCACAGGCGCAGATGCAAGCGCAAGCGCAGGCCCAGGCCCAGGCCCAGGCGCAAGCGCAGATGCAAGCGCAAGCGCAGGCCCAAGCCCAGGCCCAGGCGCAAGCGCAGATGCAAGCGCAAGCCCAGGCGCAAGCCCGCGCGCAGATGCAGGCCCAGATGCAGGCCCAGCGCCAGGCCGCTGCCGCCGTGGCGCCGCCGCCGCCGCGCGCCATGCCGAGCGCGCCGCCCGCACCGGCCGCGCCGCCCCAGGCCGCGCCCGCCCCACGCGAGCCGCGCGAGGCACCGGAACGCCGCGGCGGCGAGGCCCGGCGCGAGCGCGATGGCCCGCGCCAGATGGAACGTTGAGCCGCTGCAGGCCGGGCCGGCGGAATAGCGCGCGGCGTTTGCGCCGCGCTCATTCCTGCCGGCAATTTCACGCACAATCCGCGCATTGGCTACAATGCGGTTTTGCACAGGAGCCCCCATGGACCCGAAAGATTCCCTCATCGAATACCCGAGCGATTTCCCGATCAAGGTGATGGGCCCGACGCACGACGCCTTCGCCGTCACCATCACCGAGGTCGTGCTTGGCTTCGACCCCACCTTCCACGATGGCCGCATGGAAGTGCGTCCTTCCGGCAAGGGCAACTACACGGGGCTGACCTGCACCGTGCGCGCCACCAGCCGCGCCCAGCTCGACGATTTATATCGCGCGCTGTCGGCCCATCCGATGGTCAAGATCGTGATGTAAGTCGCGCACCCCGGCCGGGCAAGGCCGACGCCACTGGCATATAATGTCGGGGCTGTCACCTTCCCGACCGGATCCCATGCACCCCACCCGCCCCGCCCCTGCGCTCGTTCGCGACCTGGGCCGCGCCGACTACGAACCCGTGTTTGCCGCCATGCGCGCCTTCACCGACGCGCGCACGCCGCAGACGCAGGACGAACTCTGGATCGTCGAGCACGCGCCGGTCTTCACGCTTGGGCTCGGCGCCGACCGCGGCCACCTGCTGGCCGGACCCGGCGTACCGAGCCACGCCATTCCCGTGGTGCAAACCGACCGCGGCGGCGAAGTGACCTACCACGGACCGGGCCAGGTCGTGATCTACCTGCTCGTGGATTTACGCCGCAACAAGCCGGGCGGCAAGTTATACGCACGGCAATTTGTGGAAAAAATCGAACAGGCGGTCATCGACGTGCTGGCGGCGTATAATCTGGGCGGTGAACGCGTTGCCGGCGCGCCCGGCATTTATATTGCCGACGGCCCGCGCCGCGGCGCCAAGATCGCCGCGCTGGGTCTCAAAGTGCGCGGCAATGGCTGTACCTACCACGGGGTCTCGCTGAACGTGGCGATGGATTTGACGCCGTTTACCTGGATTAATCCCTGCGGTTATTCCGGCCTGGCCACCGTCGACATGCGCAGCATGGGCGTCGAAGTGCCGTTGGCCGATGTGCAACAGGCATTGGCGCAGGCACTCGTCTCCCACCTGGCACCTGCCGAACCGAACAACTCCAACTGAGGCCCGCCCGGGCCCTTCGCGATATGACTACCGACACCGATACCGGTCTGAATCCCGCCTACAACGCCCTCGATAAACAAAAGGGTGCGAGCAAAACCGCGCGCATCCCGATCAAGATCGTGCCGATCGCGGACGCCGAGCGCCTCAAGAAGCCCGACTGGATCCGCGTCAAGGCGGCCACCGCCTCGTCGCGCTTCTACGAGATCAAGGACATCCTGCGCGCGAATAACCTGGTCACCGTCTGCGAAGAAGCGAGCTGCCCGAACATCGGCGAATGCTTTGGCAAGGGCACCGCGACCTTCATGATCATGGGCGACAAGTGCACGCGCCGTTGCCCGTTCTGCGACGTCGGCCATGGCCGTCCCGATCCGCTCGACGTCAACGAGCCGGCGAATCTGGCGAAAACCATCGCCGACCTGCGCCTGTCGTATGTCGTCATCACCTCGGTCGACCGCGACGATCTGCGCGACGGCGGCGCCGGCCACTTTGTCGACTGCATCAGTAAAACCCGGGCGCTGTCGCCGAACACGAAGATCGAAGTGCTGGTCCCCGACTTCCGCGGCCGCCTGGCCAAGGCCCTGGCGATCTTCGCCGACGGCTTGCCGGACGTGATGAACCACAACCTGGAAACCGTGCCGCGCCTGTACAAGGAAGCGCGTCCCGGCGCCGACTACAAGCACTCGCTGGAACTGCTGCGCGATTTCAAGGCGCTGTACCCGAACGCGGTCACCAAATCCGGCATCATGGTCGGCCTGGGCGAAACCGACGACGAGATCCTGCAAGTGATGCGCGACATGCGCGAACATAATGTCGAGATGCTGACCATCGGCCAGTACCTGTCTCCGTCGAACTCGCACCTGCCGGTGCGCCGCTACGTGCACCCCGACCAGTTCAAGAAGTTCGAGGAAGCGGCTTACGAGATGGGTTTTGTGCACGCCGCCGTCGGCGCGATGGTGCGCAGCTCGTACCACGCGGATGTCCAGGCCCACAGCGCGGGCGTGGCTGCCTAAGCCAGTTCCTGCGGCGCAAACCAGAACGGCCTCCGCGGAGGCCGTTTTTTTATTCGGCGGCGCGTTTCATTTCAGGCTCGCCGGTCCTTGCAGCTTCTTGTTCAATTCCGCCTCCACGCCGTCGACGCGCTCGATCAGCCGGGCATCGAGCGCGGTCGGCTGGATCGGCACGATGCGCGGCGTGATCAGCACAATCGTCTCGGTCGAGCTGCCGGTTTCCTCGTTATTCGAAAACAGTTTACCAATTCCCGGCACGTCGCCCAGCAGCGGCACGCCGGTGCGGCGCTGGCCGGCGCTGGCCTTGATCAAGCCGCCGATCAGGATCGATTGACCGTTTTCCGCCACCAGCTGGGTGTTCACCTCGGTCGTCTTCTTCGACGGGATCCCGCCCAGCAGCGAACCGGAACTGACCTCGGGCCGCACCCGCAGCGCGATGCGGCCGTCGCTGTCGACCGAAGGCGTCACGCGCAGGATCACGCCGGTCTCGAGGAACTGGATGGTCTCGCTGGTGACGTTGTTGATCGTCGTCGTCACCCGGTAGCCGAGCTTGTCGCCGATATTCGTCGTCGCTTCCTGGTTTTCCAGGGTCAGCAGCTTTGGCGTGGCCAGCGTGCGCACCCGGCCCTTGTTACTCAGGGCGTTCAGGTAGAGGTCGACGTTCTTGTTGACGAAATTGAAGACCAGGCCCGGCGCGCCGCGCGGCACCAGGCCGCCCGTGCCGATCTTGCTGACGCCGTCTCCGCTGAAGACCTTGTTCCACTCGATGCCGAAGTTCTCCGTATCGTCGAGCGTGATCTCGAGGATCTTCGCTTCGATCATGATCTGCTGCGGCTGGGTGTCGATCTCGCGCAGCAGGGCGACGATGCGGTTCATGCCTTCCGGCGTGTCCTCGACCACGATCATGCGGCGCGCCGGCAGCACGGTGATCTTGCCGCCGCGGCCGACGTATTTGGAGAGGATGTCGGCCACCAGCTGCGGCTCCGAATACAGCACTTTCAAGGCCTTGATCTCCGTCTGGCCCGAGGGCACGACGACATCGGCCGCCGCTTGCGCCGGGTTGACGATCACATAGCCGTTGTCGCGCTTGAGCACCTGGTAGCCGCCCGCTTCGGCGATCGCATAGATCGCCTGGCGCGGCGTCATGTCGTACAGGCTGACGGCGACGTTGCCGCTGACGCCCTTGCCGAGCATGATGTTGACCCGTTCGTGGCGCGAGATCATCTCGAACAGTTCGGCGATCGGAGTATCGCGAAAGACAAACGAGGTCGGCGCGCCGGCCAGGGGCGCGGTCGTCGACGACACCGCCGTGGCGGGTTGCTGGGCCGGCGCCGCCGGGCGCGCCGCGCCGGCATCCAGGGCGGCGCCCAACAGGGCGGCCAGGAGGAAGGGTTTCATTACACGCTGCTTCATTTGCGGCTTGCCTCGTCGAGTGCCAGAACGCTTTTCACGCCACGTTTATTCAGCGTGACGCCGCGTTCTTCCACCTTGATCAGTTGATAGTCGCCGAACCACTCGCCGACGGCGAGGATCTGGCCATTGATGTTCGCCAGCGCGCGCCCCGGCGTGACCATGACGGCCCGCAGCTGCGGCAGCGGCAGGGGCGACTCCGCCTCCGCGACCGTCACGCGTGGCGCCGGAGCGGGGCGCGCGAACGGATCGCGCAGCGGCGCGCTCTGCGCTGTCGCCAGCAGTGGCGCCAGCGCCAGGCATACGCTCAATACATGCTTCATGGGGTGCTTTCCTGCGGCCGGAATGCCGCGATACGGATTTTCATGGCGACTTGCCCTGCGCTCTCGCCCGGGCGCATCTCGAAGCTGACGATCGCCAGGTTGGGCTGCGCGCGCTCGATCGCATTCATCCAGGCCAGCAGGCTGGCATACGGGCCGCTGACATCGGCGTCGACACCGGCCTGGATGAATGCCAGCACCTTGTCGTCGGGGGCCGGATTGACGCCATGCAGGGTCACGCCCTGCGCCTGCGCCAAGGCCCCGAGTTCGCCGATCAGGCGCACCAGCAGTTGCGCCGGTGGCTGCGCCGGCGCGGCGCCGAGCCGCTTTACCAGCACCCCGGTATCGTTCTCGAGGACCGCCAGCTGCGCGCCGAGCAGGCGCGGGTCGCTTCCGACCAGTTCCAGCTGGGCCTGTTCGGCGCGGACCGCGCGCAGCGCCGCCAGGGGCGCGCGCAGCGCGTAGGACCAGAGTGCTGCGGCGACGATCAGGATCAAGCCCGCGCCGATCAGGTGCAGCTGGCGCCGCGGCAGGGCGGCGGCCTTGCGGATCAGGGTGGCGTTCATGGCGTCTCCTCGCGCTTGACGAGCGAGGCGGCGGCATTGAAGCTCACCGCGCCGCCGTCCTCGAGCGTGGCAGTGCTGCTGTTCAGGAAGCGCACATTCGCCAGCCCCGGATCGGCGGCCAGCGCCGCCAGGAAGGCGCTCATCGCGCCATTGTCCTGGGCCTGGCCGGCGATCTCGATCTGGCTGCCCAGGCGCCAGGCCTGGACGGCCCCCGACTGCGCGGCGCGCGTCTGCACCACGCCGGCGGGCAGCGGCGCGGGCGGCGCCGCCTGCAGCAATTCCTGGGTGCGCGCGAAGCGCAGCTGGTCGAACCAGACCTTGTCGCTGAGCGCACCGTTCAAGACGCTTGCCAGGGCCGCGACCTCGCCGGCGCCACGCAGGGCGCCAAGCGCCGCGACGTTTTCGCTCAGCAGGTCCTTGCGGGTCTGGGCCGCGACCAGCTGGACGCGCATCGCGCCGGCCTGGGCCGAGGCCGAGCGGCTCTGCTCGAGACGCGGGGTTTCCAGCGCCAGGCGCCAGCGCAGGAAGGCGCCGGCGCCCACGCCACACGTCACCAGCAGCGCCAGCGCGGTGCCGTACAGCGTCAAGGTGCGCCGTACGCGCAGGCCCTCGCGGTAGCTGCGCGGGATCATGTCGATATCAGCCATGGGCCTCTCCCCGCAATGCCAGGCCGGTGGCCAGGGCGATGCCGTGCGTGTCGCTGCCGACCGGGCGCGACAAGGCCGGACCCTGGAAGGCTTTCAAGGGATCGAGCAGTTCGACCGGCAGCCGCACCAGTTCCTCGACCCGCTGCTGGATATGGCGGTAGCGCGCCACGCTGCCGTTCAGGTAGACGCGGCTGATCGCGCTGCCGCGGGTGCGCGAGGCGACATACACCTGGGTGCGCACCAGTTCCTCGGCCAGCGCCGCGAATTCCTGGTACAGGATCTCGCGCACGGTGCGCCCGATGTCGGGGGCCGCGCCGGCCTGGTGCGGGGCGCCGGCCGGGGTGCCGATGCCGTGTTCGCGCAGCAGCGCCAGCGCCACCTCGGTCGACAGCCCGAGCGCGCGTGACAGGCGGTCGACCAGCTGCATTTCGCCGAAATCGATCTCGCGGTCGAGCATCAGGCGCCGGCCCCAGATCACGGTCAGGTAACTCTTGCTGGCGCCGAAATTGATCAACAGGACGGACTGGTCGAAATCTTCCTGCATCGCCGCCAGCAGGCGCGCGATCGCGGCCGGGCCGATGTCGAGCGCGACCGGCTCGAAGCCGGCGCCGCGCAGGGTGTCGAGGTAGGCCAGCACGTTGGTCGACGCCGCCACCGCCGCCAACACCTGCTTTTCCGGGCCGGCCGCTTCCACGCTGCGCACCTGGTAGTAATCGACCACGGATTCGGCCGCCGCGCCGCCGAGCTGGTCGCGCACGGCCTTGGCCACCGCCTGCGTTTCGCTCTGGCCGCTCGGCACGTGCACCGTCAGCGGCAGGATCCGCACTTCGCTCGGTGCCAGCACCGACACCACGCGCCGTCCGGCGAAGGGCGCCGCGCCCAGCGCGTCGCGCACGAACTGTTTCAGGCGGCGCGGGTCGGCCAGCAACTGGGCCCGTTCCACCGGATAGGGCAGGGACAGCGCGGCGCGCACCACCAGGCCATCCGGCGCGGGCGCCGTTTGCAGCATGTTCAGGCGCTGGGCGGCGAAATCGACGCCGATCGGAGAGGGCGCCTGGGCGCCGCGTTTGCCGAAGGAGGACAGCCAGGACTTCATGCGGCCGCCTGTGTAGGGAGATTCGTGCGCACGGCGTTGCCGCCCGCGTGCTTGGCCTCATACAGCAATTCGTCCGCCAGCTTATAGGCGCCGTCGAAGTTCAAGCCGCCGTCGGCGGGCAGTTGCACCAGGCCCAGGCTCACGGTCGGTTTCACGGCGCAGGGCAGGGGACATGCCATTTTTAACGAGATCGACGCCAGCGCCGCTTGCACCCGCGCCGGCACCTCGGCGCCGCACATCAGCAGCGCGAACTCGTCGCCACCCAGGCGTGCCAGGTATTCGACGTCGCCCGCCAGCTCGGCGAAGGCCGCGTGCACCGCGCGCAGCACTTCATCGCCGCAGCCGTGGCCGAAGGTGTCGTTGATCGATTTGAAGCGGTCGATGTCGAACAGCCCGAACCAGCAGGCCGCGCCACGCGCGTGGTGGTGCGCCGCCACGCGGTCGAAGTCGCGCTCGATGTGCCTGCGGTTCCAGGCACCGGTCAAGTGGTCGCGGTTGACCAGGTCGGTCAGCTCGCGCTGCGCCCGTTCCAGGTGAAAGCGCATGGTCAGGTCGTGCTTGCGCAGGCCCAGCGCGCGCGCCACCAGCGCCAGCGAAATCACGGCCGCCACCAGCATCAGGCATTGCAGCACCCACAGGTCGAGCGCCACGAAGCGGTAGCGGCTCAAATACGTCGAGGCGGTAAACATCAGGTAGATGGCGCCGGTGGTGAGCGCCGCTTCGCGCAGGCCCCAGGGCACCACCGGCACCAGCATGATCAGCACCGCCACGGACAGCAGCAGCATCGCGTGCAGGTGGCCGGAGCGCTGCGCCAGCAGCACCAGCGAGGAGGCGCATACCACCAGCAGCAGCATCGCCAGCAGGTACAGGGCGCGCAGCTGTTCCACCTTCGCGCTCGACAGGTAGATGTGCAGGGCCAGCAGGCACAGCACCGAATAGGTATACGTGTAGGAGCTGCCCAGGTTGAACGCGGCCGACATGGCGGTGGCCATGCCGAGGAAGAGCAGGGCGACCAGGCTCAATAGGGCGACGCCGCGCCGGGTTTCGCGCGTGATCACGGGCGTGGCATAGTCGCGCAGCTCGCCGGCGAAGTCATGGCAGGACCAGACGCTGGCGAGCTCGCTGACGAAGGTGGAGGCAGTCGTTTTCATGAACCTGTGGAGATTTTTATTGTTAAGGGCAGCGCTTGTAATAACGGACCGCGAGTTCCGGCTTGTTACCGCCGTTGAAACTGACGAACTGCACATTCGCCATGTTGGTCGGCTTGAGCAGCAGGCCGTAATTGGCCGCGGGATAACTGGCCCAGCTTTGCGTGATCGACGCGATGTCCCATTTGTAGACACCGTTGTAGGGCAGCAGGAGCGGGTCGATCGTGACGCGGTCGGTGGCCTTCTCGAAGTAGTCGCCTCCTTCGCTCGCCCATGGCGTCTTCCAGCTGACGCTGCCCGCGGACCAGTCCCGTGTGATGCGGTGCACGGCCAGCGAACGGCCCGCCTGCATCGCATTGCCGCCGGACTTGGTGAGCTTCAGGTCGGCCTGGATGATCGACGCCTTTTCGACGTCGCCCGCAAGCTTGAAGAAGAGCAGCGGGTGGGCCGCGCCCTCGGTCGCGGTCAGGGTTGCGGAACCGGCCAGGCCGGCCTGGCCGGTCGCGTTGTTCTTGACGATCGTGGTATCGTCGTCGCCGCCCCCGATCATGGTGGCGGACTTGACTTCGGTCAGGTCGACCACTTGTTCCTTGCGGGTGAGCGCCTGCACGGTTCCGCGTTCGAGCTTTTCGGTCTGGGCGCTCAGGCTGACGGTCAGCTTGCCGCCTCCCAGATTGGTGGTGGCGACGGTAACGCTGCCGAGGGGCATGCCGCCGCTGTCCAGGAACTGGACCGTGCCGAATTTGGCATTGTTCTCGTCGCACCGGCCTTTGCCCGCGCGCCATCTCGCAAGCTGGACGCCACTGGCGGCGAGGTAGCGCGCGCTGTCGATCTCGTACTGGGCGTCCACGGCCGACACGTTCATGCTGCCGTCCTGCGTCATCGTGTAGGCGAGCGCGCCCACCAGCGCCAGCGTGAGCGCCACGGGCAGCAGCAGGATGCCGCGCTGGCTGCACAAGCTCATAGCGTCGTTCCCATGCGGACGGTGGCCACCGCCACGGTGCTGGCGGCGCCGCGCTTCATGCTCAAGCTGATCCTGATCGCCGGCTGCGAAGCCTCGGTGACGGGCAGGCTGAGGTTGAAATCGGTGACCGACCCGGGATCGGTCAGGGTATACGTCTCCTTATCGAGCTGCTCGACCAGCGCGCCGGCGGCGCTGACGCTGTAGGCGGCGGGCTTGAGCCAGTCGCCGACCGGTTTGCCGGACAGGTCGGTCGCCGGCGCGGTGGCGCGGATGCGCGCGGCAATCCGCTCCACGGCGAAATCGGCGTCGCGCTCGAGGGACACCTGGTCATCCGAGATGCGCGCCGCGTTCGATGCGCTCGTCAGCATCGGCACCAGCGGCGCCATGACCAGCGCCGTGATGGCCAGGCCGAGCAGGAGCTCGACCAGGCTCAGACCCTGTGCGCGCGCGCCCCGGTGCCGTCTCATCGCGACACCAGGGTGGTGAAGCCATAGCCTGCGTTCGAACTGAGCGACACGAGGAGCAGGGCGGACTCGCGCCGTGAGGTCAGCGTCGTCGCGGGTAACAAGGCGAGCGGTGCCGGCGGCTGGCTGCCGGACTGCTCGTACAGCACGATGGTGAGCTTGCGCACGATGTTGGCGCAGGCGTCGTCGTCGGGCAGCACGTAGTCGGCCGCGGTGTCCTTGTCCTTGGCGGCCTTCCACAAGGTCGCGTACGGCTCCGCCAGGATGGTTTCCATCGTATTTTTCATGCAGCGCAGTTCGCGTGCCTTGTCGGCGCCGACCGTGCTCGCCATCAAGCCGTTCCGGATCGCCTCGCCCATCGGCACGGCGCAGATCGCCAGCAGGACGACGGCGAGCATGATTTCCACGAACGAGAAACCATGCTGGCGAAGCGCAGCCTTCACAAGGACACCCGGCCCGTGACGGGCGCGACGCGCACCACGCGCTCCACGTTGCCATGGCGGAGCGTGATGCTGCCCTCGCCCTTGAGCGGCGAAGCTTTTTTCGCGTCCAGCACCTGGCCGGGGAAATCTTGCACGAGCGGGACTGAGGCGGGGTCGACGGGAGCGCCATCGGGACCGAACATGACATAGTTGGTCACGGCCTTGTCCTCGTAGGTGAAGACGGAGCTGACGATGGTCGCGCGTGGCATGGCGTTTCCTGCGAAGCTGAGCGTGTAGTCGCGTTTGTCGACGGGGTGAAGAGTGGCGACACCCGCCGTGGAAATGGGGCGGTAGACGCGCAGTTCCTGGGTGGCGGGATTCACGCTGACTGTCTGGTAAAGGCCGGTGCGGATCGCTTCGCGTTGGGCGAAGCGGATGGCCCGGGCGGTTTCCGCCGCCGCCGCATCGGCGGCCAAGGCCGCCTGCGGATCGGACCTGGGAATCGCGATCGCGGCGGCTAGCGCAACGATCGCCACGACAATGACCATTTCGGCCAATGTCGTGCCTGTTTGCCGTTGGCCAGGACCTTGCACACCCGTGATAACAAGGACGGGACGACGATTAGTGCGCGGACAGCAGACGGGTCGTGTCGCGGCCTGGGGCATTGCTGTTTGCCTGGAACTTGCCTGTGGCGTTGTTGAAACGCCAGCCGCCGGTATTGGCCGTCGGTTCGGCCGCATCGACCGCGGTCACGACATCGACATCGGCCTTGTTGCTGATCGGTTCGGCAGGCATGGTGCGCAGGTAGGGACCGTAGATGAAGCCGGCGCCGGCCTGGGTGCAGGTGGCACCGGCGGCGTTCGAGTAGCCGGTCAGCTGTTCGACGAAGGCTTCCTTGCTGTCGACCAGGCCTTTGCCGATCGTGCCCTTGGCGGTCGTACAGTCGTTAGTGACACCGCCGGTGGCAGCGGCTTTCGACGGATACTTGTTACTGTGCTGCACGCGATACAGCTCGATCGCCGAGCGTACCGTGCTCAGGTTGGCGTCGAGCGCCGATTCCTGGGCATCGCTCGAGGTGTTCGAAAACTGCGGAATGGCGATCGCGGCCAGGATCGCGATGATGATCACCACGATCAAGAGTTCGATAAGCGTAAAACCGTTGGCGGCGTGGCGGCGGAAAGTGGAGGTCATCATCATTTTAAGTAGTTAGCGGCGGACAGATTGCGTTTCGGCAAATTTTATAGCAAGCAACGAAGAGTAGCATGAAGCCTGGATTCTTTTGTTGCCGGAGCGCATTAACTTGCCGCGAATGTGGTTTTTTAATGCACCGCGCGCGACATTTTGAAAATCGGCAAGATGATCGAGGTCACGATGGTCCCGACCAGCACTCCCATCACCAGCAGCATCACCGGTTCCGCCATCTTCGCCATGCTGTTTAGCTGACGGGTCAGGTCGCGTTCATAAAAATCGGCGACCCGGCCCATCACCCGCCCCAGGGTGCCGGTTTGCTCGCCGGTCTCGATCATCTGCTTGACGCTGACCGGGATCAGGGCGCTGTCGCGAAAGCCGGCGGCGATCCCGCGGCCTTCGGTCACCTGGACTTCGAGTTCGCCGATAAAGCGCTGGAACTCGGCGTTCGGGATCACGTTGCGGCAGGCGCCGAGCGTGGCCAGGATGGTGACGCCGCGTTCTAGCGAAATGCCCATCACGCGCATCAGGCGCGTCAGATAGATCTTGATGAAGATATCCTTGACGAAGGGCAGGCCCAGCTTCATGCGGTCGAGCCATTCGCGCGTGTCGGGGCGGCGCAGCGCCAGTACAGCGCCGGCCAGCAGTGCCAGCGTACCGATGCCGAAGGCCGCGCCGTGCTTGGTCAGCACGTCGCTGGCGAAGATGAACACCTTGGTCGTCACCGGCAGTTCGTCGTAGATCGCGGTGAACATCACCGAGAATTTCGGGAACACGGCAATCAGGATGAACACCACCACCAGGATCGAAAACACGATCAGGAAACCGGGGTAGGAGAGCGCCGAGACGATCGTGGCGCGCAGCCGCTCCTGTTTTTCGTCCATGTCCATCAGCTGCACCAGCACCTCGGCCAGGAAGCCGCCCTCTTCGCTGGCGCCGATCAAATTGATATAGGTTGGCGGGAACAGGTCGGGATGGCGTGCCAGCGCTTCCGAAAAGCGCTGGCCGCCGACGATGTCGTCCGCCACTTCGCCGATGATGGCCTTCAGTCGTGGCTTCACGGTCTGGTCGCGCAGCGCGGCCAGGGCGTCGTGCAGCGGCACGCCGGTTTCCAGCAACAGGGTCAGGCGTTCGGTGAACAGGATGCGGTCGGCGCTGCCGATGCGCGCTTGCGTGCTCAAGCTCCAGAAACCCTTGCGCGCGGCCCCCTTGTGCGCCGGCCCGGTCAGTTCGGTCGTCGTCACCGGCGCCGGCAGATCATCCCATTCGAGTGCCATGCGATTTCCTTACAGCGAGTGCACGACGCGCGCGATTTCCTCGGGCGTGGTGTCGCCGCCGAAGGCGCGCTCCATGCCGTCGGCGTACAGGTCGCGGTGGCCGCTGTCAGTCACGTGCTGCGCCATCGCATCCTTGCTGGCGTTCGCCACGATCATGCGCGCCAGGTCCGGCCCGACTTCGAGCAGCTCGTAGATGCCCAGTCTCCCCTTGTAGCCGGAGTCGTAGCAGGACGGGCAGCCGCGCCCCTTCAACAGCTTGAGGTTGCCTTCTCCCTTGTAACCATAGGCGGCCGCCGCGCTCGGCGGCACCAGGTAGCTGGTCTTGCAGCCGGGGCAGATGCGGCGCACCAGGCGCTGCGCCATCACGCCGATCAGGGCCGAGGACAGCAGATACGGCTCGACCCCCATCTCGACCAGGCGCGCCACCGCGCCCAGCGTGTCATTCGTGTGCAGGGTCGTCAGCACCAGGTGCCCGGTCAGCGCGGCCTGCACCGCGATCTCCGCGGTCTGGCGGTCGCGCACCTCGCCCACCATGATGATGTCGGGGTCCTGACGGAGCACGTGTTTCAGGATCTTCGGGAAGGTCAATCCGATCGCATCGTTCACCTGGTTCTGGTTGATGATGTCGAGCTGGTATTCGACCGGATCCTCGATCGTGACGATGTTTTTTTCGATACTTTTCAGGTAGTTGATCGCCGCGTACAGGCTCGTGGTCTTGCCGCTGCCGGTCGGTCCAGTGACGAGAATCAGGCCGTGGCTGCGCCCCAGCAGACGCTTAAACGTGTCGACCGCGCCGCCGTTCATGCCCAGTTTGTCGACGTCGAGGATCGACTGGTTCTTGTCGAGCACGCGCAGCACCACCTTTTCGCCGTAGATGCCGGGCAGCGAAGAAAAACGCAGGTCGACCGTGCGGCCTTGCGTCATGACCTGGATGCGGCCGTCCTGCGGCAGCCGCCGTTCGGCGATGTCGAGGTGCGCCATCACCTTCAAACGCGAGACGATCGCCGGATGCAGCTCGACCCGCGGCGACATGACTTCGTACAGGATGCCGTCGATCCGCAGCCGGATGCGCGACTTATTGCGCGAGATCTCGATGTGGATGTCGCTGGCGTTGTCGTGGATCGCGCGCTGGATCACGGCATTGACCATGTTGATCACCGGGCTGGCGCCGGCCATCTGGTCGATCTGGGTGTAGTCGTCCGGGATCTGGTTTTCCACCAGCTCGAGGTCGTTCGCCTCGCTGTGGATAAAGTCCGGCATCGTGCCGCCGTAGGCATCGTCGCGCACGCGGTTGATGTCGGCCGGCGGCGCCATCGCCACCCGGATGCGGCAGCCGGTGCGGGCACGGATCTCGTCGATGCTGTGCACCGCCTGCGGCTCGCCCGTGGCGATCGTCAGCGTGTTCTCGACCACGAACAGGGGAATCACGTTCAGGCGCTTGGCCACATCGCGTTCGAGCAGGGAGACGGCGACCGGATCGTACAAGCCGGCGCGCAGGCTGACGAAAGGCAGGTCCAGCTGTTCGGCCAGCGCCTGGAACAGCGCCGACTCCGACAGCCATTTTTTCTCGACCATGATGAAACCCATGCGCTTGCCGGTCTGCTCCTGCAGGCGCGCCGCCTCCGCCACCTGGGCGGCGGTGACGGTGCCGCGTTCGACCAGGATATCGCCCAGTTTCAGCTGGCCGGCGGGGCGCGCCGGTTTCGGCGCCGCCTGCGGCGCGTCGTACAGCGCCACCTGGTCGGCGACCCCGGTCACCTTCAGGATGTCGAGCAGCAGCGGGCTCGGATAGGCCAGTTTCAGCCAGCCGCCCAGGGCGCCGAGGCGGGCGGCGGCGCGCGTCATCAGTTCCAGCGCGCGCCCCGACAGCAGCGCCACCTTGCCCAGGTCGAGCACGATGCTGACCTGGTGCTGGGTGATGCATTCGGCGATCGCGCTTTCCAGCGCATCGATGGCATCGACCGCCACCAGCGCCATCGCCGGCGCCAGATAGGTCATTGAGCCGATCCGGCTGCGGGTGACTGCGTCGCTCATCTCAGGCGGCCGCCTTCACCACGTCGCGCGCGATATTGAAGCGGGCGATCCATTCCGGCTCTTCGGCGCAGACCGCCTCGAACACTTTGATGATGGCCGGGTCGAGCTGGCTGCCGGCCACGCGCGCGATCTCCGCCATCGCCACTTCGTGGCTGCGCCCGGCGCGGTAGGCGCGCGAACTGGTGATCGAGTCATAGGTGTCGGCCACCGCGATGATGCGCGCGTGCAGCGGGATATCGTTGCCCTGCAAGCCGTGCGGATAGCCGGTGCCGTCGTATTTTTCCTGGTGGTGGCGCGCGCCCGGCACCGCACCTTTCAGACGGTCGATGTGGCGCAGGATTTCGTAGCTGCGCTCCGGGTGCACCTTGATGAAGGTGAACTCGTCGGCGGTCAGGCGGCCCGGTTTGCACAGCACCGCGTCGGGAATGCCGATCTTGCCGACGTCGTGCAGGAGCGAGCCCCAGAACAGGTCTTCGGTATCGCGCGTGCCCAGGTTCAGCGCCGCGCCGATCTGCATCGTGATGTGGTGCACGCGCTCGGAGTGACCGCGCGTGTACGGGTCTTTCGCTTCGACCGCTTCGATCAGGGCGTTCGCCATCTGGTCGTTGAATTTCTGGGTCTCGGCCAGCATGCCGTACATCTTCGATAAACCCGAAAGCTGATTGGCCAGCAGTTCGCCGAGTTTGCGGTCGCTGTTCGAAAAATCGGGTTTCGCCAGGTGGTTCGCCAGCACCAGGATCGCCACCACGCTGCGGTTGTGGATCACCGGGCAGCACAGCAGTTTGAAGGGCAGGTCGGTGAAGATATAGGCGCGCCGCGGGTCGCCCACGTCGTTGATGACGATCGGTGTGCGCGCCGAGTGCGTGAAGCGGTACAGATCGCCGCGCATCTCGACCAGCACCAGGTCCAGGTTGTGGATCGGCGCCGACAGGTTGGTCGCGTGCACGCACAGGTTTTCGCCCGGTTTGACGAAGGCGGCGACGTCGGCGTCCATGTGCTCGGCCCAGCTTTGCAGCAGGCGCTGGAACAGGTCGGCGCCCGGTTCGAGCTGCTGGACCTGCTTGTCGATCGCGTACACCAGGTGCAGTTCTTCATAGCGCTCGGACAGCTCCAGCGCCATGTTGTCGAGTTCGCGCTTGGCCGCGACTTCGTCGGCGATGCCGGCCCCGATGTCCTCGAAGGTTTCGGCCAGCGCATCCCAGGCGGTGGGCGCCTCAAGCTCGCTGGCGACGCGCACCGCCAGGTAGCCCAGCAGGCCGGTCTTGGCGTGGATCGGCATGTACAGCAGCGTGACGCCGTCGGCATCGAGGCGCTGCATGCCTTCGCCCGCGCAGGGCCAGGCAAAGCCGGCGCCGCACTGGGCGCCGATCCAGGTGCCGACATCGCTGTCGGCGCGCGCCATCCAGGCCAGGGCGCCGTCCGCGCCGCACACCGCGAAGTCGTGCTCGACCCCGGTGATGCGGCGCAGCCAGCGCGCGTAACGGGTGTAATCGAGGTCGTGCAAGCAATCAGGCTGCATGGGTGTTCTCCGGCTGGGGGGCGGCGTTCGCAAAATGGGTCGCCAGGCGCGCGATCAGCTGGCGCGGGCTGAGCGGCTTTTCGAGAAAGTCGACGTTTGCCAGCGCGCGCACCCATTCGCGCTCGCCGGAAGCCGTCATCGAGGTCATCACGAAGATCGGGAACAGCTCGTCCGGATAGCGTGCGCGCACGGTGCGGCACAATTCGCGTCCGTCCATGCCGGCCATCTGGATGTCGCTGACCATCACGTCGGGGCGGCGGGCGCCGATTTTGTCGAGCGCCTCATTGCCGTCGTTGGCGCTGGCCACCTCGTAGCCCTCGCGTTCGAGCATCAGGCGCAGCACGCGGATCACGTGCGGCTCGTCGTCGACGAGCAGGATCATGCGTTTGTTCATAGGACTTGGCCTCCTTCGACCAGGGCCGGCATTTTTTTCAAGTGGATCGAGAACACGCTGCCGTGTCCCAGTTCGCTGTCGATCGTCAGGCGGCCATGGTGCAGCTCGACGATCTGGTTAGTCAGGTACAACCCGAGGCCATGGCCGCCGCGTTGTTCGGTGCCGGTTTCGCGCACACGGAAGAATTTTTCGGTGACGCGCTCGCGGTCTTCCGGCGTCATGCCGATGCCGCTGTCGCGCACGCCGATGACGACGTCGAGATCGCCTTCGTCAGCGGCCAGCACCACGCTGCCGCCGGACTGGTTGTATTTGATGGCGTTATTGAGCAGGTTGTTCAGGGCGATGCGGAACAAGTCCTTGTCGACCGAGACGGCGGCCAGGTCGCGCGCCACCTGCAGCTCGAGGCGAATGCCCTTGCCCTCGGCGCGCGAACGCGCCTGCTGGTAGGCGTCGCGCAGCAGGTCGTCGAGTTTCACGCGGTGGCGCTCGGGACGCATGCTGCCCATCTCGAGCTTACTCACGTTGAGCAGGTTGTTCACCAGTGAGCTCATGCGCTCGACTTCGTCCTGGATCACGTTGATCGCTTCGACCCGCACCGCCGGATCGTCTTCGCCGGCGTCGGCCAGCATTTCGCCGTACATGCCGATCACGTTCAGCGGCGACTTCAGTTCGTGCGCCACGTGGGCCACGAAATCGTTGCCGGCCTGGCGCGCCAGGTGCTCGCGGGTGGCGTCGCGCAGCACCACCAGGGTGCCGTAGCCCATCGAGTGGCCGAGCAGGGCCTGGGCGGTGGCCCAGAGCCGCTTGTCCGGCACGCCGGCCGGATTGAATTCGATCGTCATCTGGCTGCGCGTGTCCAGGCCGGCACTGCGGAAGCGCGCCAGCATCGCGCGCAGTTCGGGATCGCGGCACCAGGCCTCGACCGGCTGCGACAAGACGTCGGCCACCGGCACCCCCAGTAGCGGTTCGATCTTACCGGTGGCAAACGTCACTTCACCGGCCGGATCGAGCACCAGCAAGCCGTCCGGCAGGCATTGCAGCACCGCCTGCATCTTGTTGCTGCCGTATTCGAGCAGGCGCCCGCTGGCCATGCTGGCCACGCTTTCCTGTTCCAGTTCGCGGATGCGGGTGCTGGCCTGGTCGAGGTAGCGATTCAGTGTATGGGCCAGGGTGCGCACGTCGGCGTCGGACTCGGGAGTGGACACCAGCGCCGGCATGTGCGTCGTCGCCTGGTTGGCGGCGACCCGCAACTGCTCGCCGAGCGCGGCCAGCGGCGCCATCTCGCGCTTGATCACCAGGTAGATCAGCGGCACCAGCAGGAACATGGCCAGCGCGATCAGCGCATAGAAGGGCAGGTCCTTCATGCCGAACGGCGTGCGCGCTTCGAAATAACCGATGCGCACTTGCGTCTTGTCGTCGGCGCTGGCCAGGGGACCGTGGAATTCGCGGATCGCGCGCCCGTTCTGGCCGGCGGCGATCGTGCGCTCGGCGAAACCGGTCAGGGCCAGCGCGGCGCTGGGCGGCACCAGGGTGCCGGGGCTGGTCACCTCGGCCAGGCTGCGGCCATCGGCGGCGCTGACGGCCGCGTAGGCGAAATCGGGATTGTCGCGGTAGGCCAGGATCGAATCGAGCACCCCCGGCGCGCCCTTGCTCGGTATCAGTACCGAGGCCGGCAGCGCGGCCAGCGAACGCACCACGCCCAGGCCCTGGGCGCGCACTTGCTCGGCATGTTCGATTTGCTGGCGCTGCAGCAGCAGGGTGACCACCAGGGCGATCACCGCCAGCATGGAGCCGACGAGAATCAGGCCGATCCGGTTATTTTTCATGGTGATTCGGTCCGTCCGGGCGGTAAGTGCGCAGGTCGACAGTAAGTAAGGGGGAAGCGTCAGACTATAGTTGAAAATTTCTTCAAGGAAAATAACATTCTGCTCCGCCGACCCATCCGGTCAAGCTTTTGTAGATACCGGGACACACTTCAAGACGAATCGTGTGCTTCGGCGCGGGCACCCGGCTGCGCTGTGGAAGCGGGTCGGCGCGCCATCCGCGTTATAGTGATAACAACCAGACATCATCCTTTAGACACATGAGCAATCCACGTTACGACGCCGCCGACCATGGCACGGGCGACGACGCCATCCTCGAACGCGAACTCGACCTGGCCGCACGCGGCATCGCACTGGTCAAGGTGGAAGGGCGGGTCTTCCTGCGCTTTTCCGGCGAAATCAAGTACGAAGGCTTGCGCGTTCCCTACGCGCTGGTGCCTGCGCGCGGCGTGCTGGCCAAACCGAGCAAATGGCGCAAGCTGGACCTCACGGCGCGGCGCGCGCTGATCGAGGAGCGCACCGGCGACAAGGCGCTGGCCGAACTGCATCTCGACACCGAGGAGTTCGTGCGCGACATCGCCGAACAGGCCGACGACGCCGGCTTCGATCCGCGCCTGTTCCTGGGCGTGCTGGACGAACTGGAAACTTCGGAGCCGGCCGACTATGTGTTCGAGCGCATCCGCCAGCGGGTCGAGCACGCGATCGAGCGCGAGCAGGAAGAACGCCACGCCGCCCGCACCAAGGAAAGTATCAATCTGGCCGAGTACCCGGAATCGTTCGAGGTCGCCAGCCGCATGCAGCGTAAGTTCATCGCCCTGCTGGGGCCGACGAATTCCGGCAAGACCCACCGCGCCATGGAAGCGCTGGCGAAAGCGGGCAGCGGCGCCTACCTCGCCCCCTTGCGCCTGCTGGCGCTGGAAAACTACGAACGCCTGCAGGCGGCGCGTCCGCACGGCGCGCCGATCAAGGTCAGCCTGATCACCGGCGAGGAGCGCAGGATCGCCGAAGGCAGCACCCACGTCGCCAGCACCGTCGAGATGCTCGACAGTAAAACGCCGATCGAGGTCGCCGTGATCGACGAGATCCAGATGCTGGCAGACCGCGACCGCGGCGCCGCCTGGACCGCCGCCGTCTGCGGCGCGCCGGCGTCGACCGTGTATCTGGTCGGCGCACCGGAAGCGCGGCGCGCGATCGAGGCGCTGGCCGAACGCCTGGAAGTGCCGCTCGAGGTGCACATCCTAAAGCGCATGGCGCCGCTGGCGATGGAGCCGGGGCCGGTGCGCAAGCTGTCGAACCTGCGCCGCGGCGACGCCGTGATCGCCTTTTCGCGGCGCGAAGTGCTGATGTGGCGCGACATGATTACGGAAAAAGGCTTCTCCGTCGCCACCGTCTACGGCAACCTGTCGCCGGAAGTGCGGCGCGCCCAGGCCGAGCGTTTCAGGGAGGGCAAGGCCGATATCGTGGTCGGCACCGATGCCCTGGCCATGGGCTTGAACATGCCGATCGCGCGCATCGTGATGACCACCGCCGTGAAGTACAACGGGGTCGAGGAAGAAGAGATTTCGGCGGCGCTGGCGAAACAGATCGCCGGCCGCGCCGGGCGCTACGGCGTGCACGAAGAAGGTTTCGTGGCCGGCTACGACGGCGACACGCATGAAGTGATGCGCGCGCTGATGAAAGAAAAGATCCCGCCGGTGCCGGCCACCGGCTTTGCCGTCGCCCCCTCGCTCGAGCAGTTGCACCGGATTTCGTCGGTGACCGGGGAAACCTCGCTCGTCAAACTGCTGCGCCGCTTCGTGCACAACATCGACGTGCCGGACGGCTTTTTCTATCCGCGCATTACCGAGGACCAGAACGAGCGGGCCGCATGGCTCGATACCCTGGACTTGTCGGTGGCCGACAAATTCATGCTCTCGCTGGTGCCGATCTCGAGCCGGGTGCCGATGCTGCAAAGCGCCTGGGAACACTGGGCCTTGTCGTTGGCGAAAAAGAAAATGTCGCGCCTCACGCCGCACCCGGACGGGCTGCTCTGGAAAAACCTGCAGGAAGTGGAAGACACCTGCCGCCTGTATTCCGCCTATGCCTGGCTCGGGTATCGCGAACCGGCCTACTTCCCGAGTATCGAGGAGGCCCAGCAACTGGCGCGCGCGGCGTCGGAGCGGGTCGATTCGCTGCTGCAGCAACAGAATGCGGCCACGCGCAAGCGCCAAGGGGGCGCGGGCGGCAAACCGGCCAAGCATCAACGGCGCGCGTGAAGCCGGTGTACGATAGCAAATTCGCCACCGGAACCAATGATGAGCACCCCACACACCCTGGAAAGTTTTAATCAGCGCGGCATCGGCACGCTGCCCGGCTATCTCGGTATCGAGATCCTTGAGATCGGCCACCAGAGCATGACCGCGCAATTGCCGATCAAGCCGCATCTGCTGGCGCCGAACGGCTATCTGCACGCCGGCAGCGTGGTCACGCTGGCCGATACGGCCGCCGGCTATGCCTGCATCGCCAACCTGCCCGAAGGCGCCCAGAGTTTCACGACGATCGAACTGAAATCGAACCATTTCAGTACCGCGCGCGAGGGCACGATCGTCGCCGTGGCGACCGTGGTCCATATGGGCCGCACGACGCAAGTGTGGGACGTGAAGGTGACGGACAAGTCGAATGGCAAGACGATTGCGCTATTTAGATGCACCCAGATGATTCTGTATCCGAAGAGCCCCTGACGTTCTGAGTCCTGAGCGCTCAGGGCGAGGGCGGCACGCAAGCCGCGGCCACGCCCGCCGCGGTGCCGCCGACGGCCGGCAAGTCCGACGGCGACTTGCCGTTGCCGACCAGGATCGCCGGCTGGCCGCGGTAGGTGAGCGTCAATTCCTCGCCGGCGTAGTTGGGGAGCGACTTCGGCACGAAGATCGCGAAGCGGTAGTTCAGGTCGGGATAAAAGCCGCTGTGGAAAATCTGCTCGGGCGGGCCTTCCTGGATTTCGGCGGCGACGGCGTCGAGGATGGGCAGGGTGTCGCCGGCGTTGTTCAGGTCAAGCTGGCCCTGGTAGCGCAGCGAATACGGCGGCAGGCCGCCGAAGCTGCGTCCCTCGTGGCTCACGCGAAATTGATTGACGTTGTAGTGAAAGCCGCGCCGCGCCCGGTCATTGACGTCGATATTGCACAAGACAAAAATGGCCCAAAAACCTTGCGAGTCGACCGGCGACAGATAGCCGACGCGGTAAAGCGCGGCCGATAGCGCAATCGGATTGGTGAAATGGATTTCGTGCGCATTCGCGACATGCTGGTAATGCAGCACGGCCAGCGCCTTCGGCTTCGGTGCGGCGCAGGCGGCCAGCGCGAGCAGCGCAGCCAAACTCCCTACCCTGCGGAAAAAGTATCCCATTGCATCTCCTTTGCGCGCATGGCCGCCCACCGCTCGAGCGCGAATGCATCAAGCTTGGTCCGTTCCGACGGCGCGGGTTTGCGCTAAGTCAGGCGTGCTGTAGCATTCCGATCGCCTTGGCGCGGCGCCAGGCAGTCAAGCCAGTGTAATGACAGAACGTCATCACGGCAAGGCGAGCACGGCCGCGGTAACACGCTCAGCCGGCCGCCAGCGCCTTTTGCAAGAGGGCGTGCACGTCCTTGAAATCGGGCTCGCCGACATAGCGCTTGAGAATGTTGCCATCCTTGCCGATCACGAAGGTGGTCGGGGTCAGGGTGACGTCGCCGAAGGACTTGGCGATATCGCCGCCGGCGTCGATGGCCACCGTGAACGGCAGTTTGCGCGTTTCGGTGAAGTTGAGCACGTAATTCGGCGGGTCGTACTGCATGGCCACGGCCACGAATTGCAGGTCTTGCCCCTTGAACTTGTTGTAGGTGGCGACCATGGCCGGCATTTCCTTCACACAGGTGGTGCAGGACGTTGCCCAGAAATTGACCATCACGACTTTGCCGCGCAGGTCGGCGGTACTGATCTTGTCGCCGGCAATGCTGATGAAGGTGACGTCGGGGGCTTGTGCGCCGCCGTCCAGCTTCAGGTAGGCGCCCCCCGCCAGCGCCAGCACCAGGGCGCCGATGGCGGCGGGTTTGATCCAGGAACGGTGATAAGCAGTCATGGCGCGGGCGAAAAAAAGCGGGGCACAGGCTGCGCCCCGCCGGGATTACAGGGCGACCGAGGAAGTTTTCGGGAACTGGGTACGCAGTTCTTCTTCGGTCATGTACTCGAAGATTTTCACCACGCCTTGCACGCCGGCGACGCTCTGGGCGATCTTGGCGGCCAGGTCGCCTTCGCGCTGGGTCACGCGGCCCATCAGGTAGACGGTGCCGCGCTCGGTCACGACCTTGAACGAGGTGGCCGAAATCGTTTTCATTTCGACCAGGCTGCCTTTGACGTTGCCCGTGATCAAAGCGTCCGAGGAGCGCGAGGTGTAGCTCGACGGTCCTGCGATCACCAGTTCGTTGATGACATTGGCCACGTTTTCGATGCCGCGCACTTCGCGCTCGATGGCGGCCTTCATGGCCTGGTCGCGTACTTCGCCGGTCAGCAAGACCTTGCGGTTGTAGCTGGCGATGTTGACGTGGCCGGCGCTGCCGACCAGTTTCGGCACTTGCACTTCGGCCTTGACGGTGATCGACTTGTCCTCGGTCTGCGCGCCCAGCGTGCGGCGGTCCATGGTGGCGGCCGCGCTCATCGCGGCGCCGCCGATGACCAGCGGCACGCAGCCCTGGAGCGAGCCCAGCAGGGACAGGCACAGGACGGCTTTTGCCAGGGGGCTGTTCAGGCCGGGTTTATTCATTCTCGTCTCCTCCGAAAAGCGCGACGTCGATACCGTCGCAAATGCAGTGAATCGTGACCAGGTGCACTTCCTGGATACGCGCGGTACGGCTATGGGGTACGTTGATGTGGACGTCGGCGTCGGTCAGCATCTTGGCCAGCGCGCCGCCATCCTTGCCGGTCAGGGCCACCACGCGCATTTCGCGCTCGAGCGCGGCTTCGACGGCGGCCAGCACGTTCGCCGAATTTCCCGAGGTCGAGATCGCCAGCAGGATGTCGCCGGCCTGGCCGAAGGCCTGCACCTGCTTCGAGAAGATCTCGCGGTAACTATAGTCGTTGCCGACCGCCGTCAGGATCGAGGTATCGGTGGTCAGCGAGATCGCGGGCAGCGGGAAGCGCTCGCGCTCGAAACGACCGACCAATTCGGCAGCGAAGTGCTGGCAGTCGGCGGCCGAACCGCCATTCCCGCATGCCAGGATCTTGTTGCCGTTGGACAGGGCACCGAACATCAGTTCGATCGCCTGCGAAATAGGTTGCGACAGAGCGGCGGCCGACTGCAGTTTCAGGTCGGCGCTCTCCTGGAAGTGAGCGAGGATGCGTTGAGTATTCATAGCCGAAGATTATAGTGTAGTAGCAAGCGCGGGCGGCAAAGCGTTTTAATGTTTGCTTACAACTACCAGGGCCGCGTTGTCAAACTTGAATCGCGTCGCGCAGCCAGTCGAGCTGGTCGCCATCGATGGCGACCACGTCGAAGCGGCAGGGCGGCAGTCCGGGCAGGCGTTGCAGGTAGACCTGGGCGGCGTGCACGATGCGCCGGATTTTAGTCGGGGTGATGCTGGCCGCGGCCCCGCCGTGGCGGCGGTCGGCGCGCTGGCGCACTTCGACGAAAACCAGCGCGTCGCCGTCGCGCATGATCAGGTCGATCTCGCCGCCCTTGCAAGTAAAATTGGCTTCGATCAGGACCAGGCCGTGGCGGCGCAGGTGGCGCAGGGCGCTGTGCTCGCCCTCGCGGCCTTGCGCCTGCTTCGCGGACAGCGTCCCGGTGCCCATCTCACTTCCCGGCCACCGTTTCGTAACCGGTGCCGGCGCGGTAGACGGCGGTCGCTTCCAGGCGCCGCAGCGACCAGGCGCCATTTTCCTGGCCGACCGCCAGGCGTCCCGTCACCCCGTCGAGCTCGAAATTGGCACCCGGCTGCTGGGCCAGGGTGCGCGCCACCTGGAAGGCATCGATGCCGAGCGCATATAAGCGCTGCATGTCGAGCGAGTCGGTGTCGACCGGGCGCGGATAGCTCATCACTTGCGGGTGCTCCGGCTGGACCGTCCAGGGCAGGTCGACCAGGCGCACGCCGTCGAGTTCCGGTACCGACAGGCCGGGGGCACGGCCCGGATTGGCGGGCGAGATGGCGTAGGTCGGCAAGGAGGTGCCGAGCGCGCTTCTTACCTGGCGCAGGGCGCCGGCGTCGAGCGCGGCGAAGACCAGTTCTGGGCGGTCGATCTCGAGGCGCGCGCGCAGCTCGGACAGGGTGGTCGCGTCGACATAGCCGTCGACGATCGGCAGTTCGACGCTGGCGTTGTTGTGGCCCAGGCGCGTCCAGCGCGCGCTGAAGGCGCCGGCGGCGCGCTGCTGCCAGGCCGCCTTCCCGCCCAGCACCAGGGCGCGCCCGGACGGGTGTTCTTGCGCGGCCCAGTCGGCCGCCTGCCTGGCTTCTTCTTCCAGCGACAGGCCGACCACCAGCATCTGCGGCGGCAGCGGCCGATCGAGTTGCGGATGGTTCAGGGCCAGCGTCGGTTTAGTAAGGGCGTTGGCGTGGACCAGCGCGGCGACGCTGGCGCGCGCCAGCGGACCGACGACGACGTCGTTCTGCTCGGCGGCGCGGGCATAGGCTTGCAGCGTCGATTCGGGCGAGTCGCCGCTCGGAACCAGATTGACCTCGACGCCCGCGCGGTCGCGTTCGTGGCCGGCCATGAAACCGGCGCGCACCGCTTCGGCCGCCTGGCCCAGGCCGGGCGACTGCAGCGGCAGCAGCAGGGCGATGCGCACCGTGCCGCCGCCGGGCTGGACGCGCGACTGCGGCGCGCCCGTGCCCGGATACAGTTCCACCGGCGAGGTCTGGGTTTCCGACCTGTTGGGCGCCGGCGGCGGCGCTTCGGGCGCGCGCGCACTTGTGTTTGGCTCGGCGGGCGCGCACAATCCGCCCGGTACACCGCAACCCCGATCGGGCGGCAGGGGCGTGCTGCCGCAACCGGCGAGCAGGCCGAGCACCACGCCGATCCTGGCGCTGACCATCACGCCTTTCAGACTTTTAATGCGCATCGTATCCTCAACATGACCGACAACCAGTCCATCGATATTGCCCAGCTCCCCGTACTGGCCGAGGCAGCTCAACAGTCTTATCCTACAGCAACATTGTACGTGGTGGCCACTCCCATCGGGAACGCCACCGACATCACGCTGCGCGCGCTGCACCTGCTGGCGCTGGCCGACGTGATCGCCTGTGAGGATACGCGTAAAACCGGTGCCTTGCTCACCCGTTACGGCTTGAACAAGCAGATGGTCGCGGCGCATCAGCATAACGAGCGCGAAGTGGCGGACAAGCTGATCGCGCGCCTGCAGGCCGGCGAACGTGTCGCTTTGGTGTCGGACGCCGGCACCCCCGCCGTGTCCGATCCGGGCGCGCGCATCGTCGACGCCGTGCGCGCCGCCGGCCTGCGCGTGCTGCCGCTGCCGGGCGCCTCGGCATCCGTCACCGCCTTGTCCGCCAGCGGCCTGGTGAACGACCGGTTTTACTTTGTCGGCTTCTTGCCGGCCAAGCCGAAGCAGCGCGAAACGGCCTTGCTGGCGCTGGCGCGCGAACCGGCCACGCTGGTCCTCTACGAAGCGCCGCACCGGATCGTCGAATGCGTCGAAGCCCTGGCCGCCGTCTTCGAGCCGACCCGCCAGGTGGTCTTTGCGCGCGAACTGACGAAAATGTTCGAGGAAATCGAGCGCTGTCAGCTCAAGGACGCACTGGCCTGGGTCAAGGCCGACGCCCACCGCGAACGGGGCGAGTTCGTGGTGCTGGTCGAAGGCGCGACGATCGCCAGCGACGCCCAGGATGCGCAAGCCGAACGCATTTTGACTATTTTACTGAGCGAGTGCAGCGTCAAGCAGGCGGCGAATCTGACGGCGCAAATTACCGGACGCAAGAAGAACGCGCTGTATGAGCGCGCCTTGCAGCTCAAGGGCGAGTGAAGCGGCAGCACACGCTCGCGCTGCGCCTACCACTTGCAGCCGCTATCCTTCTTGTCCGCCAACATTAACAAGGGCGCCAACAAGCCGCCCGGCACCCCATCCTTGCAGTCGCGCCGCTTGGCCGCCCCGATCGCGCGGGCGGCGCGGGTTTCCGTCTCCAGCGGCTTGTCGGGAAATTGTCCGATCGCCGTGCCGACCTTGGCCGGGTCGCGGATATGGGACAGCGAGCGCGCCATCGTGCGCGCGGCCTCGCGGTCGAAATGCGGTTCCTCCACCTGCGGTGCTGGTGCCTGTTGCACCGTGAATGGATCGGGCGGGCCTGGGGCCGGCGCCGGATCGAGCGCGACGATGGGACGCGGCACGCGGCGCGGCGCACGCGCCGCCCGCGGCGCAGGGCGTGGCGTCGCTGCCGGCTCGACCCGAGGCGCGGGCGCTGGCGGCGCGGGCGGGCGCAGGCGCACGGCAAGCGGCTGCGATGCGTGCTCCACGGCGCGCTGCGGGTCCCGGCGCTGGAGCGTCAGCACCAGCGCGTGCACGGCGAGCGAGAGCGCGATCGCGGCCGCGATACGCCGGTTCACGCGTCCCCTGCCGTCGTCAAACGCCCCGATCCCCGCCGCCGCCACACCTGCCATACACCGTCCCGCCCCTGAATAAATCCGAAAATGAAAACCGACCCTTGACCAAAGTAATCTCAGCCGCTATGATGCGTGTCTTCGGAGTGTAGCGCAGCCCGGTAGCGCACCTGGTTTGGGACCAGGGGGTCCAAGGTTCGAATCCTTGTACTCCGACCAGTATGAAGAGAAAAGCCGACAGCGAACGTTGTCGGCTTTTTTCGTTTACACGTCCTCGGTGAAAGCGCCCGTCGAACAGGGTTCGACCGGGCGCCGATTGTTTGGTTCAGCCGAGGCGCTTGGCCGCGATGGCATTGCCCGCGCGGCTGGAACCTTTTCTGCCCAGCTGCTGCGTAATGAACTGGCCGGCGTCGACCACCTGGTCGAGGTCGATGCCGGTCTCGATGCCCAGGCCATGCAGCAGGTACAGCACGTCCTCGGTTGCCACATTCCCGGTGGCGCCCTTCGCATACGGGCAGCCGCCCAGGCCCGAGACCGAGGAATGGAAAATCTGCACGCCCACCTCCAGGCTCGCATAGATGTTCGCCAGCGCCTGGCCATAGGTATCGTGGAAGTGGCCGGACAACTGCTGCAGCGGGAACACGCGGCTGGCCGCCAGCATCACCGCTTGCGTCTTGCGCGCGGTCGACACGCCGATGGTGTCGGCGATATCGATCTCGTCGCAGCCCAGGTCGCGCATGCGGCTCACCACGTCGGCCACGGCCGCAAGCGGCACCTCGCCCTGGTAGGGGCAGCCGAAGGCCGTGCTGACGCTGCCACGCAGGCGCAGGCCGTTGGCCTTGGCGGCCCGGGCCACCGGTTCGAAGCGTGCGATCGATTCGGCGATCGAGCAGTTGATGTTCTTTTGCGAGAAGGCTTCCGAGGCCGAACCGAAGATCACGACTTCGTCGGCGCGGCTCGCCAGCGCCGCCTCGAAGCCCTGCAGGTTCGGGGTGAGGGCCGAATAGATGGTGCCGGGCAGGCGCGTGATCCCCGCCATCACTTCGGCGCTGGTCGCCATCTGCGGTACCCATTTCGGCGAGACGAAGGACGCCGCTTCGACATTACTGAAGCCCGCGCGTGACAGGCGGTCGACCAGTTCGATTTTCACCGCCGCGCTGATGGTGTCCTTTTCGTTTTGCAGGCCGTCGCGCGGACCGACTTCGACGATTTTTACCTTGTTCGGCAGGCTAGATTGGCTGTTCATCTCAGTATCCCAGGTTGCGGTCGACGATATCGTCGACCGGTTGTCCCGCCTCGAAGGCGGCGATTTTGGCGGCGATCTGGCGCACGGCATCGAGACGCACGGTCAGCGCCGAGATATGCGGCGTGATCGTGATGCGCGGCTCTTCCCAGAACGGGTGCGGCGCCGGCAGCGGTTCGTTGCGGAACACGTCGAGCGTGGCACCGGCGATGTGGCCGGCGTGGATCAGCGTCAGCAAATCCGGTTCGGCCAGCTGCGCGCCGCGCGCGACGTTGATCACATAGGCGCCCCGCGGCAGCAGCGACAGGCGGCGCCGGTCGAGCAGATTGCTGGTTTCAGGCGTCAGCGGCAGCAGCGACACCAATACGCGCGTGCCGCTCAAAAAATCGTCGAGCGCGTCCATGCCGGCGTAGCAGTCGACGCCCGGCAGCGCTTTCGGCGTGCGGCTCCAGCCACGCAGCGGAAAGCCGAACCCGCGCATGGTCTCCACCACGCGCAGCCCGAGCTTGCCGAGGCCCATGACGCCGACCGTGAAATCTTCCTTGGCGTGGCTCGGCAGCGGCGCCCACAGGCCATGGCGCGCCTGCTCTTCGTATTCGTCGAAGCGGCGGAAGTAGCGCAGGGTGGCGTAGGCCACGTACTCCGCCATCTGCAGCGCCATGCCGGCGTCGCCCAGGCGCACGATCGGCACCCGCGGCAGCGCGTCGCCGAATTTGAGAATGGCATCGGCCCCCGCGCCCATCAGGAACACGGCTTTTAGCTGCACCAGCTGCGCCAGCTGCGCCAGCAGGCCCGGGGCCGGATTCCACAGCAGCGCGTAGTCGCACGGCCCCAGTGTCTCTCCCTCTTGCCAGGCCAGCGTCTGCAGGCCGGGGATCACCCGCGCCAGGTCCTCGGCCCAGGCGCCGGTCTGGCCATCGCCGCGGTGCAGCAGGATGCGCATCACGCCGCCTTGAAGGCCAGCAGCGGTGCGCCGTCCGAAACCTGGTCGCCGACCGCGTACAGCACTTCCTCGACCAGGCCGTCGGACGGCGCGGCGATCGTGTGCTCCATCTTCATCGCCTCCATGATGACCAGCGGATCGCCTTTTTTTACTTCCTGGCCCGCTTCGACCAGCACCGCGACCACCTTGCCCGGCATCGGCGCGGTCAGGCGCCCGCCTGCGGCCTCGGTTTCGCCGGCATGCGCCATCGGGTCGTTGTAGCTCAGCGTGTGATGCTGGCCATTGCTGAACACGTGGAACAAATCGCCGTCGCGGCGCACGGCGCCGTGCATCGACTGCTCGCCCAGGCGCACCGACAGCGTCGCGCCCTCATGGCCGCTGACGACCAGGGGCTGCTTGACGCCGTCGACCTCGAGCTCCCAGCCGTGCGGGTGATACACGACGCCGACCTGGTAGGCGCCGCTCGGCAAACCGGCGGCGTACTCGTCGCCGAAGGACAGCACGCGGCGGTAGTCGCCATTCAGGCGCCAGCCTTGCGCCTGGCCCCAGGGGTCGGCCGCGTTGGCCGAGGCGCCGGACGACGCCTTCTTTTCCGTCTCGATCAAGGCCACGGCGGCCAGCGCCAGCGCGCCGGCCGGCGCCGCATGCAGCGGCGGGAACAGGCTCGCGCCGTTACGTTCGATCAGGCCTGTATCCAGGTCGGCCGTGGCGAAGGCCTGGCCTTCGACCAGGCGTTTTAGAAAAGCGATATTCGTCGCCAGGCCGACGATCTGGAACTCGCTCAAGGCTTGCGACAGGCGCGCCAGCGCTTGCGTGCGGTCCGCGCCCCAGACGATCAGCTTGGCGATCATCGGATCGTAGAAGGGAGAAATCGCATCGCCCTCGCGCACGCCCGAATCGATGCGCACGGCGGCCGGTTCGACCTTGGCCACGCCGCCCAGCTCGAAGTGCACGGCGTGGGGCGTATCCATGTGGCGCAGCGTGCCGATCGACGGCAAAAAGCCTTTTTCAGGATTCTCGGCGTAGATGCGCGCCTCGATCGCATGGCCTTGGATGCCCAGTTCATGCTGCTTCTTCGGCAGCGGCTCGCCAAAGGCGACGCGCAGCTGCCACTCCACCAGGTCGGTCCCGGTGATCATCTCGGTCACCGGGTGTTCCACCTGCAGGCGCGTATTCATCTCCATGAAATAGAACGAACCGTCCTGGTTCGCGATGAATTCGACGGTACCGGCGCCGACATAGTCCACGGCGCGCGCCGCGTTGACGGCCGCCTCTCCCATCGCCGCGCGGCGGTCCGGCGGCATGCCCGGCGCCGGCGCTTCTTCCAGCACCTTCTGGTGGCGCCGCTGCACCGAGCAGTCGCGCTCGTGCAGGTAGACGCAGTTGCCGAGTTTATCGGCAAACACCTGGATTTCGATATGGCGCGGACGGGTCAGGTATTTTTCGACCAGCACCTTGTCGTCGCCGAAAGAGCTGATCGCTTCGCGCTTGCAGGAACCGAGCGCGGCGACGAAATCCTCGCTGCGCTCGACCACGCGCATGCCCTTGCCGCCGCCGCCGGCGCTGGCTTTGAGCAGCACCGGATAACCGATGGCGTCGGCTTGCTGGCGCAAAAATTCCGGATCCTGGTTATCTCCGTGGTAGCCCGGCACCAGCGGCACGTTCGCGCCTTCCATCAGCTGCTTGGCGGCCGATTTCGAGCCCATCGCGCGCATCGAGGCGCCCGACGGACCGATGAAGACCAGGCCCGCCTGTTCGCAGGCGTCGGCGAAGGCCGCGTTCTCGGACAGGAAGCCGTAGCCGGGATGGATCGCATGGGCGCCGGTGGCTTTTGCCACTTCGATGATTTTGTCGGCGCGCAGATAGCTGTCCTTGGCCGCGGCCGGCCCGATCAATACCGCCTCATCGCAGACCGCAACGTGTTTCGATCCGGCGTCCGCTTCCGAATACACGGCGACGGTGCGGATACCCAGGCGGCGCGCGGTGGCGGCGACACGGCAAGCGATTTCGCCACGGTTGGCGATGAGGATTTTGTTGAACATGCGTTTGTCTCGCTTTAGTTTTTTGGTAGTGATCGGGACCAGGGCTTAGCAGCCGCAAGCCTCTTTGGGCGCCGATTCCAGCGTGGCCGAACGGGTTTTCAGGCCCAGTTTCGCCAGCATCACGCGGTCGTCCTCGGCTTCCGGGTTGCCCGTCGTGAGCAGCTTGTCGCCATAGAAAATCGAATTCGCGCCGGCCATGAAGCACATCGCCTGCACCGCTTCGCCCAACTGGCGGCGGCCGGCCGACAGGCGCACGCGCGCTTGCGGCATGGTGATGCGCGCCACCGCGATGGTGCGCACGAATTCGAGCGGGTCGAGCGGCTCGAGGCCGTGCAGTGGCGTGCCCTCGACCTGCACCAGGTGGTTCACCGGCACCGATTCCGGATACGGATTCAGGTTCGCCAGCTGCGCCAGCAAGCCGGCGCGCTGTTCGCGCGTCTCGCCCATGCCGACGATGCCGCCGCAGCAGACTTTCAGGCCGGCCTGGCGCACGCGGCCCAGGGTATCGAGGCGGTCCTGGTATTCGCGGGTCGAGATCACGTTGTTATAAAAATCGGGCGCGGTGTCGATGTTGTGGTTATAAAAATCGAGGCCGGCCTTTTTCAGCTGTTCGGCTTGTCCTTCTTCGAGCATGCCCAGGGTGGCGCAGGTTTCCATGCCCAGCGCTTTTACTTCGCGCACCATCTGTTCGACTTTTTCCATGTCGCGCTCTTTCGGGCTGCGCCAGGCGGCGCCCATGCAAAAACGCGTGGCGCCGTTCGCCTTGGCCTGGCGCGCGGCGTCGAGCACGGTGTCGATGTCGAGGATTTTTTTCGCTTCGACGCCGGTGTCGTAGCGCGCCGCCTGCGGGCAGTAGCCGCAGTCTTCCTCGCAGCCGCCGGTCTTGATCGACAGCAGGGTCGCCAGTTCGACGTCGCCGTCCGGGAAATGGGCGCGGTGGGCTTCCTGGGCGCGGAACATCAGTTCATTGAACGGCAGTTCGAACAGGGATAACACGTCGGCCAGCGGCCAGGTGGCGTCCGCGCGCTCTTGAATGGCGGCGGTCGGGCGGTGCAGGGCGACAGTGGTAGGTGCGTTCATGGTGTAAATCCTTCGGTTGGTGCTTGAATCGCGCGCGACGGCCAGCCCGGCAGTCCCGCGAGATCGATGAATCGGGCCGCGTGCGCGGCGCTTGCTTGTTCCAGGCGCGGCACGATGCCCAGCAGCGGGGCCGGGATGCGTGCGGCGAGCGCCTGCAGGTTTTCGTCAAAAAAGGCCATCTCCGGGTCGACCGTGTTGGCGACCCAGCCGGCCAGCACCAGGTTGCGCGCGATGACGGCTTCCACCGTCAACAGGGCGTGGCTGATGCAGCCCAGGCGCATGCCGACCACCAGGATCACCGGCAAATTCAGTTGCGCGGCCAGCTCGGCGCTGTCGAAACTGTCGGAGAAGGGCACGCAGAAGCCGCCCACGCCTTCGACCACGACCGCGTCCGACGCCGCCAGGATCTCGGCATAGGCGGCGATGATCGGCACCGGCTCGATGCTCACGCCTTCCAGGGCGGCGGCGATATGCGGCGCGCATGCCGCGCGCAGCAAATACGGGGTGGTGATGCTGCGCGGCAGGTGGACGTTGCCGGCGGCGGCCAGCATCTCGGCGTCTTCGTTGCGCAGTTCGCCGTCGACCAGTTCGGCGCCGGCGGCGACCGGCTTCATGCCGCAGGCGCGCTGGCCATGCGTGACCAGGCGATGCAGGATCGCGCTCGACACCAGGGTCTTGCCGATTTCGGTGTCGGTGCCGGTGACGAAGCAGCTGAAACGCAGCGGCACGCCTTCGGCCGCCAATGCCTCGACCGGCAGCGTGACCGGCTCCTCGTCCAGCGCCGGCAGCAGGGGCGCCGGCGCCACGCCGATCTCGACCTCCGGTTCCTGCGGATCGTTCAGGTTGTTGATCACATGGCCTCCAGTTCGTTGAGTGCGGTTGCCAGCTGCGCGACTTCGTCATGGGTATGCGCGGCCGACAAGGTGACGCGCAGGCGCGCCGTCCCTTTCGGTACCGTCGGCGGGCGGATCGCCGGCACCCACAGGCCCCTGGCATGCAGGGCCGCGGCGATGCGCAAGGCTTCGTCGTTGGCGCCCACGACGATCGGCTGGATCGGCGTGGGCGAGGCCAGCCGCTGCCAGCGCGTCAGGCGCAGCTCGGCGTCGAGCTGGGAGACCAGCAGGTCGAGGTGGCTGCGCAGGGCCGCGCCTTCTTCGCTGGTGATGATGTCCAGGCTGGTCAAGAGCGCATGCGCCAGCGCCGGCGGCGCCGCCGTGGTGTAGATGTAGGAGCGCGCGCGCTGGATCATCAGTTCGATCACGCTGGCGTGGGCCGCGATGAAGGCGCCGCTGACACCGGCCGCCTTGCCCAGCGTGCCGACATACACGATGTGCGGCGAACGCAGGTCGAAATGCTCGAGCGCGCCGCGCCCCTGGGCGCCGAGCACGCCGAAGCCGTGGGCGTCGTCGACGAACAGCCAGGCGCCGTGGCGCTCGCACAGGGCCAGCAGTTGCGGCAGCGGCGCCAGGTTGCCGTCCATGCTGAAGACGGCGTCGGTCGCCACGATCTTGGTCGGGGCGCTGCTGGCGGCCAGCAGCGCCTCGAGCGCGGCCACGTCGCCATGCGGGTAGACCGTGACACCGGCTTTCGCCAGGCGCGCCCCGTCGATCAGGGAGGCGTGATTCAGTTCTTCCGAAAAAATGACGGTGTCGCTGTCGGCGCCGAGCGCGGTCAACACGGCCAGGTTCGCCATGTAGCCGGTGCTTAAATACAGGGCGCGCGCATCCTCGATATGCGGCGCGGCCAGTTCGGCCAGGCGTTCCTCGAGGATGGCGTGGGCGCGGCTATGGCCGCTGATCAGGTGCGAAGCGCCGCTGCCGGCGCCGTACAACTGGGCGCCGGCGCGCAGCGCGTCGACCACGCGCGGGTGCGCCGCCAGGCCCAGGTAATCGTTGCTGCAAAAAGCCAGCATGGCGCGCCCATCGACCACCTGCAGCGGCGTGCAGCGGGTATCGGCGATGCGCCGCCGGCGCAGCAGGCTGTGGGCGTCGAGCGCGGCCAGCTTGCGGTTGACGGTGTCGATCAGGTCCATCGTCAGCTCGCGATCACGGCGTCGAACACCGCGCCGACACGGGCGCCGAGCAGGGCGATTTCCTCATCGTCCAGCACATACGGCGGCATCAGGTAGACGGTGCGCCCGATCGGGCGCAGCAGCAGCTCGTGGGCGAGCGCGGCGCTGAAGAAACGGCGCGAGAAGCTGGCCGCGCGCGCGGCGTCGGGTTCGACCGCATCGAAGGCGAGGATCATGCCGCGCTGGCGCACGTGCTGGACGCGTGCATGCCCGGCCAGCGGCGCCAATGCCTGCGCCAGCTTGGCCGCCTGCGCGCGGTTGCGCTGCAGGACGTCGTCCTCGCGGAAGATCTGCAGGGTCGCCAGCGCGGCGCGGCAGGCCAGCGCATTGCCGGTGTAGGAATGCGAGTGCAGGAAGCCGCGCGTGATGTCTTCGCTATAAAACGCCTGGTACACGGCGTCGCTGGTGAGCACCAGCGAGAGCGGCAGGTAACCGCCGCTGATGCCTTTCGACAGGCATAGAAAATCCGGCCAGATGGCGGCCTGCTCGCAGGCGAAGAAGGTCCCGCTGCGCCCGCACCCGACCGCGATCTCGTCGGCGATCAGGTGCACCTGGTAGCGGTCGCACAGGGCGCGCAACAGCGTCAGGTAGATTGGATCGTGCATCGCCATGCCGGTCGCGCACTGCACCAGCGGCTCGACGATTATCGCCGCGATGTGCTGGCCGCGCTGCGCGAACAGGCGCTCCACATCGGCAATCGCGCGGCGCGCCACGTCCTGGGCCGATTCGCCGTCGCGCGCCTGGCGCGCGTCGGGGGAGGCGACGACATGGGACGCGCGCAGCAGCGGGCCGTAGGCATCCTTGAACAGCGCGACATCGGTGACCGACAAGGCGCCGATGGTCTCGCCGTGATAGCTGCCCTGCAGGCAGACGAATTCCTGTTTTTCGCTGAGGCCGGCGTTGCGCCAGGCGTGGAAACTCATCTTCATCGCGATCTCGACCGCCGAAGCGCCGTCGGAGGCATAGAAGGCGTGGCCGAGCGCGTGGCCGGTGAGGGCCGCCAGCTGCTCCGACAGTTCGATCACCGGCTCGTGGGTGAAGCCGGCCAGCATCGCGTGCTCCAGCGTGTCGAGCTGGTCTTTCAGGGCGGCGTTGATGCGCGGGTTGGCGTGGCCGAACAGGTTCACCCACCACGAGCTGATGGCGTCCAGATAGCGCTTGTCCTCGTGGTCGTACAGCCAGGCGCCCTTGGCGCGGGCGACCGCGATCAGCGGCACCTGTTCGTGGTGCTGCATCTGGGTGCAAGGGTGCCACACGCTGCGCAGGCTGCGTGCGACCCAGTCGGAGGATGTCGGGTGCTTCACATTCATTTTAATATTTCATCAGTTAAGCCATGCCGGCTTGCGCTTCTCGAGGAAGGACGCGACGCCTTCGCGGCCCTCGCTCGATGCGCGGATCGCCGCGATGCGCTCGGCCGTGTCGCTCAGCAGGGCGTCGGTGACGGGCAGGTCGACCACCTCGCGCACCAGCTTTTTCGCCTCCACGACGGCGTTCGGGCTGTTCGACACCAGCGCTTTCACCAGCGCGGCGACGGTCGCGTCGAGCGCTTCGGGCGCCACCACGTCATGGGCAAAGCCCATGCGCTGCGCGGCGCTGGCGTCGAAGCGCTCGGCGGTGAGGAAATAGCGGCGCGCCGCCTGCTCGCCCATCGCCTTGATCACGTACGGCGAGATGGTCGCCGGGATCAGGCCGAGTTTGACTTCGGACAGGCAGAAGTTTACTCCAACGGCTGCCACCACGATGTCGCAGGCCGCGACCAGGCCCATGCCGCCGGCATAGCAGTCGCCCTGCACCTTGGCCACGACCGGCTTCGGGCACAGGTAAATCGTGCGCAGCATGTTGGCCAGGCGCGCCGCGTCGGCCGCGTTCTCGGCATGCGAATAGCCGGCCATTTTCTTCATCCAGTTCAGGTCGGCACCGGCGCAGAAGGCCGGGCCGTTGGCGGCCAGCACGATCGCGCGTACCAGCTCGTTGCGGCCGAGTTCATCGAAGGCCAGCGCCAGCTCGGCGATCGCGCTTTCGTTGAACGCGTTGCGCAGCTCCGGACGGTTCAGGGTGACGGTGGCGAGCTTGTCGGCCACTGTGATAGTGAGGGTTTCGTAGTTCATGGTAGTGACTCCCTTACATCCGGAATACGCCGAACTTCGTCTCTTCGATCGGCGCGTTGAGCGCCGCCGACAGGCCCAGCCCCAGCACCATGCGCGTGTCGGCCGGGTCGATGACGCCGTCGTCCCACAGGCGCGCGCTGGCGTAATACGGGTGGCCCTGGTGTTCGTACTGGTCCTTGATCGGCTGCTTGAAGGCCGCTTCCTCGTCCGGCGACCACTGGCCGCCCTTGCCCTCGATGCCGTCGCGTTTCACGGTGGCCAGCACCGAGGCCGCCTGGTCGCCGCCCATGACGGAAATGCGCGCGTTCGGCCACATCCACAGGAAGCGCGGAGAGAAGGCGCGTCCGCACATGCCGTAGTTACCGGCGCCGAAGGAGCCGCCGATAATCACCGTGAACTTCGGCACCGCGGCGGTGGCGACGGCGGTGACCATCTTGGCGCCGTTGCGCGCGATGCCTTCGTTTTCGTACTTGCGGCCGACCATGAAGCCGGTGATGTTTTGCAGGAATACCAGTGGAATCTTGCGCTGGCAGCACAGCTCGATAAAGTGCGTGCCTTTCAAGGCCGATTCCGAGAACAGGATGCCGTTGTTGGCGATGATGCCGACTTTCACGCCGTAGATATGGGCGAAGCCGCACACCAGCGTCGTGCCGTAGCGCGCCTTGAATTCGTCGAATTCGCTGGCGTCGACCACGCGCGCGATCACTTCGCGCACGTCGAAGGGTTTGCGGGTGTCGACCGGAATCACGCCGTACAGCTCTTGCGGCGCGTAGTTCGGTTCCACCGATGCGCGCGGCGCGCCCTGCACCGGTTTGCCGCGGTTCAGGTTCGAGACGATGGTGCGCGCCAGCGACAGCGCGTGTAAATCGTTCTGGGCCAGGTGGTCGACCACGCCGGACAGGCGGGTGTGGACGTCGCCGCCGCCCAGGTCTTCGGCGCTGACGACTTCACCGGTCGCCGCTTTCACCAGCGGCGGGCCGCCCAGGAAAATCGTGCCTTGTTCCTTGACGATGATCGACTCGTCGCTCATCGCCGGCACATAGGCGCCGCCGGCCGTGCAGGAACCCATGACGACGGCGATTTGCGGGATGCCCTTGGCCGACAGGTTCGCCTGGTTGTAAAAAATGCGGCCGAAATGGTCGCGGTCGGGGAAGACGTCGTCCTGGTTCGGCAGGTTGGCGCCGCCCGAATCGACCAGGTAAATGCAGGGCAAATTGTTTTGCTCGGCGATTTCCTGGGCGCGCAGGTGTTTTTTGACCGTCATCGGGTAATAGGTGCCGCCCTTGACGGTGGCGTCGTTACAGACGATCACGCATTCCTGGCCGCTGACGCGGCCGATGCCGGTGATGATGCCGGCCGCCGGCGCCGCGCCGTCGTACATCTCGTAGGCGGCGAGCTGGGAGAACTCGAGGAAGGGCGTGCCGGGGTCGAGCAGCATCTGCACGCGGTCGCGCGGCAGCAGTTTGCCGCGCGCGACGTGTTTCGCGCTGGCCGCCGCGCCGCCGCCCTTGGCGATGGCGGCCACCTTGTCGCGCAAGTCGTCGACGATGCGCTGCATGGCGGCGGCGTTGGCTTTGAAATCCTCGCCGCGCGGGTTCAGTTTGCTCTCGATATGGGGCATGGCGTCCTCTATGTGATCTTCTTACTTGGGAAATGTGCCGTCCAGATAGAACCAGCGCGGGGTGCCGCCCAGGTCCGGGTCGGGTTCGCGCAGGAAGCGACTTCGCTCGTGCAGCCGGTGCGCGCGGCCGCCCACTTTGTAACGCGCGACGAATTCGACGGTATCGCTGTCTGGATGATCCGGCAATTCTGCTTTACGTTGACGTAAACGTAAAGCAGATTTTATCTCGAGGCCGAGCCAGTGCAGCTGCGCGTCGGGGTCGAGGATGGCATTCAGGGGCCGGGTGCGCGGGTGCCAGGTGGCGCGCAGATAGGCCTCGTCGCGCTGGGTGTAGGCCGTGTAGCGCGAGCGCATCAGGGCTTCGGCGCTGGGCGGCAGGGCGGCGCCGGCCAGGTACGGGCCGCAGCAAGCGGCGAGCGAGGCGCCGCCGCAAGGGCAGGCACCGGGTGACGGGGAAGACGTGGGCATCCCGCGATTATCCGCGATTTTGGCGCGCGCCGACGCGGTCCAGGGCGCCCGGGCGACCGGCCCTGCCTAGATTGTGTGCAGCGACACCGTAAAACTGCTGCCCGCGCCCGGCCCCGCGCTGTGCGCGCTGACCTCGCCCCCGTGCAGGGTGACGACATTCTTGACCAGCGCCAGGCCGATGCCGAGCCCGCCAAGAGCGCGCTGTGGCGCTGTTCGCGCTCGCGCAAGGCTTTTTCAGTCACCACGCGCTCGGTAATATCGTCGTGCATCAGCATGACTTCGAGGGTCTGTCCGCTGGCATCCTTGATCGGATGCGCGCGCGCCGTCACCCAGCGCGCCCGTTCGCTGCCGCCCAGCACGACGACGTCGTAATACATCGCGGGAATTTCAACCGATTCCCCATCCAGCGCCCCTTGCAGATAGTCGACGATGCCGGTGGCGATCAGTTGGGCATCGGTCAGCAGGCAGTAGTCGGCGCTGACGATGAAGGCGTACAAGGGCGTGCCGGCGCGGATCTCCCACAGGTCTTCCCAGGCCTGGTTGACGCGCAGCGTGCGGCCGTCGGGCGCCAGGATCTGGATGCTGGTCGACGCCTGCTCGAACAATTCCTGGAACCGTGTCTCGGAACTGGGATGGTGTTCGCGGCCGGAAGAGGCGGGGCGTGGGTCGGGCGGCATGGGCCCAGGGAGCGGGCGTGAATGGGGGCGCGCGGCATGATGTCATAGTTTTACGCTGATTGCGCAACTATCCCATCCGGCCGCGGCCGCGCCTGCCTCAATGCAGCTGAAACTCCTCGGTCGACACAAACAAGTCCCAGCAGGCCAGGAACAGCGCCGCGATGACGGGGCCGATCACGAAACCGTTCAGGCCGAACAGCGCCATGCCGCCGATGGTCGACAACAGCACCAGGTAGTCCGGCATCTTGGTATCCTTGCCGACCAATAAAGGGCGCAGGATATTGTCGACCAGGCCGATGACGAGCACGCCGAAGGCGATCAGGACCACGCCCTGCCAGACCGCGCCCGTCACCAGGAAATACACGGCCACCGGTGCCCAGACGATGGCCGCGCCGACCGCCGGCAGCAGCGACAGGAAGGCCATCACGACCGCCCACAGCAGCGGCGCTTCGACGTCCAGGAACCAGAAGATCAGGCCGCCCAGCGCGCCTTGCGCGGCCGCCACCAGCACGTTGCCCTTGACGGTGGCGCGGATCACGGTCGTGAAGTTATTGAACAGGCGCTGCTTGTAGTTGCTGCCCAGCGGGATGGCGTGCTTGACGCGGGTCGCCAGCGACGGGCCGTCGCGCAGCAGGAAGAACAGCAGGTACAGCATCACGACCAGGCTCACCAGGAAATCGAAGGTGCTGCTGCCGATCGCGATCGCCTGTTTCGCCGCCGTCTGGCTCAGTTGGGCCGCGCCGTCCGTCAGTTTCTGCTGCAGCGAGGCCAGGTCGGCCAGCCCGAAGCGTTCCAGCAGGTTCACCATCCACTGCGGCAGCGCGTGCAGGATGCGCACGAAATAGCCGCCGACATTGATCTGGCCCGATTTCACCATCTCGTAGACGGCGGCGGCCTGGTTCACCAGCGAGGCCGTGATCACCGACAGCGGCAGGATCACCATCACGATGATCAAGAGCAGCGAGCCGAGCGCGGCCAGGGTCGACCTGTGCTTCGTTTCGCGCAGCAGGCGCCGTTGCAGCGGCGCGAACAGGATGGCCAGCACCACGCCCCAGAAGATGGCGCCGGAATATGGCAGCAGGATGTAGATGAAGGCAATCGTAACGAGAGCCAACAGGAGCAGGAAGAATTTTTGCTGCAGGGTGTACTGGGTCATGGTGCCGATGCTCTTTTAATAATGTTGGGCTCATGATAGTGCATTCGGCAGGCGCGGACGCGCCGCGCGGGAAGCGGCGCGCAATAAAAATCCCGCCGCGGCGGGCCGGGACGGCGGCTCAGCGCGGGAGAGCGAGCATGTCCAGGGCAAACGGCGGCGCCTTGCCGGTCATCAAATCGGCGAGCAGGCGCGCCGTGCCGGCGGCAAAGGTGAAGCCGAGCGGGCCGTGGCCGACGTTCAGCCACAGGTTCGACAAGCCGCTGGCGCCGACGATGGGGGCGCTGTTGGGCGTTGCCGGGCGCAGGCCGGCCCAGGCGGCAAGCTGGTCGTAGTCGGCCGCGTGCGGCATGGTTTCCCTGACTTGCCGGGTCAGGCTGGCGATCCGCTTCGGCGGCAGGCTCAGGTCTTCGCCGACCATGTCGACCATCGCCGCCACGCGCAGTTTATTCCCGATGCGCGCGTACAGCACCTTGCGTTCGAAGTCGGTCACGCTGATCTCGGGCGCGGTGTCGCCCGGGCGGATCGGCGCCGTCAGGCTGTAGCCCTTGAGCGGATACAGCGGCAGCGTGATGCCGGCATGCGCGGCCAGGTTGCGGCTCTGGATGCCGGCGGCCAGGACGAAGGCGTCGCCGCCGAGGGCGCCGATACTCGTGTCGAGGCCGACGACGCGCCCGCCGGTGGCGGCAATGCCGCTCACCTCGGCGTGCACGAAGCCGCCAAAGCGCGGGTGGGCGCGCACCCGTTCGGCCAGCGCCACGCAAAAGGCGTGGCAGTCGGCCACCGCTTCGCCGCTGTTATAGATGCCGCCGGCCAGCAGCGCGCGCGCCGCCGCCAGTGCCGGTTCGCGCGCCGCGCAATCGGCGCCGCTCCAGATTTCGCCGCTCGTGGCCTTGCCGACGGCTTGTTCGAAGATTTTCGAGGAGCGGTAGACCACCAGTTTGCCGGCATCGCGCCAGGCGAAATCGTCGGGCGAGATGAGATCGTCGAGCTGCTTCATGCCGGCGCGCGAGAGTTCGCCCAATTCCAGCAGCTTGGCCGTGGTGCGCCGGTTCGCCGCCGTCGTGCACTGGCCGAGGAAGCTGGCCAGCCAGCGCCACTGGCGCAGGTCGAGTTCGGGCTTGAAGCGCAGCGGACCATGTTCCTGGAACAGCCATTCGATGGCTTTCAAGGGCACGCCGGCGTCGGCCAGGGGCGAGACGTAACGGTAGCTCAGCTGGCCGCCATTGCCGTAGCTGGCGCCGCTGGCCACGTCCGGCGCACGCTCGACGACGCGCACGCCAAAGCCGGCTTCGAGCAGCCACCAGGCCGAGGTCAGGCCGACGACGCCGCCCCCGATGACGATTACTTGCTGCATCCGGCTCTACCCGTTAGTTGCTGAAATAAAGTGACTGACATAAGGGAAGAGCTTAGAGCCAGCCGGCGCCGAGGGCCAATGAAAGTGGAAGGTCACGCCATAACCGCCAGTCATGTTCATCAGTCGGCCTTATGTCTTGCTAACCCGCAATAGCGTGCTGAAACAGGCTGGTCAGGATGCGTTCCTCGAAGCGCGCCAGCGCCGAATAGCTCCCTGGAAGGCGGTCCGGATCGGCCGCGCTGCCGCCGACCAGCACGATCATGCCGTTGCCGCGTTTCAAGTCCGCCGCGAACACGGAACGTAAGCCATAGGCGTCGCCCAGGTGGCCGACGGCGTCGAAACCGCCTTCGACCAGGCGCCGCCCCGGCTGGTCCGGGAACTGGGCATTGCCCAGGCCCCAGCCCGTGAACAGGCCATGCAGGGTGTCGCCATTCGCGCCCGTGCCGTCGGCCGTCCACTGGCGCGCGAACATGCGCGCCAGCGTGGCCGCCTGCAGAATGCGCTTACCCTCATGCAGGCCGCCTTGCATCAGCATCAGCATCACGGTCGCCATCGCGCGCGCCGACATGCGCAAGCCACCTGTCGGGCTGAAGGGCGTGGCGTTTTCTCCGATCACATAGCGTTCGATGCCGGGCGGTGCGGCCGGCGGCTTGTTGCCGACATCGTCGGCCTGGGCGATCCAGGGTCCGGCCGCATCCCAGACTTCGGTGTCGACCGTGCGCTTGCGGTACAGGGTGGCGAGATTGGCGACGGCCGCCGACCCCAGTTCGGCCGGGTTGTAGCCGGCCACCAGGCCCAGCGGCTGCAACAGCAGGCGCCGCATCAGGCGGTCGAAACGCTCGCCGCTGACCCGCTCCATCAGGGTGCCGATCAGTCCCCAGCCGAGGTTGCAGTAGGTAAAATAATCGCCGGGCGCCGTCTTGACCGCCCACATCTTGCCCTCGCCATACAAGGGCGCGCCGGGCGTCACCAGGTCTTGCAAGGCGGTGCCGGCCGGGAACGAATAACCGGCATCGTCGCGCAGCGAGGAGGTGTGCGTCAGCAAGTGGCGCAAGCTGATCACGCGCTCGGGGAAATACGGATTGCGCACACTAAAACCCAGGTAGCGCGCGACGTCGGCGTCGAGGTCGAGCGCGCGCTCGTCGGCCAGGCGCAGCAGGCCGAGGGTGGTCATCAGTTTCGAGACCGAGGCGATCCGGTACAGGGTGTCCCGGTTCGCCGGCAGGTCGGGCGCGCTCCCATTGCCGATCCGGCGCCGGCCGAACTGGCCTTCATATGCAATCCGGCCGGCGCGAATCGCCACCACCGACAGGCTGGCCAGCGCGCAGGCGGGGTCGGCGACGATGGCCGCCAGTTCGCGTTCGAGCGCGGCGTAGGGCGCGCTTGGGCCCATCGGCAGCGCCGCGAATGCCGGCTCGACGACACCGAGCATGGCCATGCCGATCAGCGTTCTCCTGTATTCATTCATGTCTTCTCCCTGGTGCGATGCGCAGCGCCCATCATAATCGATGCCATCCGCACAATTTTCAGCCTGCCTGGCCCGCACTGCCTTTACACTGGCGCTGATCGCCACCCCCATGCCTACCATGAACCACGCCACCATCGATGTCAAAATCGATCTCAACGATAACTCGCCACTTTACCTGCAGCTGGCGCGCAAACTGACCCAGGACGTGCGCGCCGGCCGTTACCAGGCCGACCAGGCGCTGCCGTCGGAGCGCACGCTGTCCGAGCAGCAGGGCGTCTCGCGCGTGACGGCCCGCAAAGCCATCGACCAGCTGGTCGAGCAGGGGCTGGTCGTGCGCCGTCGCGGGTCCGGCAACTATATTGCACCGCGCATCGAACAACCCTTGTCGAACCTGTCGAGCTTTTCCGAGCAGCTGCAGCAGCGCGGCTATACGCCGAACTCGCGCTGGCTGCGGCGCGAACTGGTGGCGGCCGACGCCGACGAGCAACTGGCGCTGGGCTTGTCGCCCGGGGCCCGGGTGGCGCGCCTGGAACGCCTGCGCCTGGCCGACGAGGTGGTGATGGCCTATGAAACGAGCGTGATCCCGGCCACCGTGCTGCCGCATCCGGAGCAGGTCGACCATTCACTGTATGCCCACCTGGAACGGGATGGACAGATGCCGGTGCGCGCCTTGCAGCACATCCGCGCCATGAACGCGCCGGCCCAGCTGGCGCAGCAGTTGGGCGTGCCGGAAGGGCAGGCGGTGTTGTTCATCACCCGTGTCGGTTATCTGGAATCGGGTGTCGCCGTCGAATTGACGCATTCGTATTGCCGTAGCGATTACTACGATTTCGTGGCCGAGCTGCGGCGCGCGCCCGCGTAGTGACATAACCCTATGGAATAAGCCCGGCCCTTCCTTTCATGGGAAGCCTTGCGCAATTGGTATTACACTGGTTTTATCGATACTCCGCCGGACGACCATCATGCTGAAAACCGAAACCCCAGCCCAGGACCACGCCCTGCTTGACCAGTACCCGACCGCGGAGCTGATCAACGTGCTGGTGGACGACCAGATGAATGCGGTCAATGCCGTGCGCGCCGCCGCGCCGCGCATCGCCGCCGCCGTCGCCGCCGCCCTGCCGCGCATGGAAGCGGGCGGGCGCCTGATCTATGTCGGGGCCGGCACCTCGGGCCGCCTGGGCGTGCTTGACAGTGTTGAACTGTATCCCACCTTTTCCTGGCCGCATGGGCGCGCCGTGGCCTTGCTGGCCGGCGGCAACGACGCCATGTTCGTCGCCGTCGAAGGCGCCGAGGACGATGTTGAACAGGGCGCGGCCGACCTGCGCTCGGTAAATGTGAACGCCGCCGACGTCGTGCTCCTGATCGCCGCGTCCGGCGCCACCCCGTACGTGCTGGGCGCCCTGCGCGCCGCGCGCGCACTGGGCGCGCTGACGATCGGCTTTGCCAACAACGTCGATGCCCCGGTGGCGAACGAGGCGGAGATCGGCGTGACCCTCGATACCGGTTCCGAAGTCATTTCCGGCAGTACCCGCCTGAAAGCCGGCACTTCGCAAAAAATTGCCTTGAACACTTTTTCGACTGCCTTGATGGTGCGTTTGAACAAGGTTTATGGCAACCTGATGGTAGACTTGAAGGCGACCAACGCCAAGCTGGTATTGCGCGCCATCCGCCTGACGGCCTTCGCCACCGGCGTCGACGAAGTGGCGGCGCGCGCGGTGCTGGAACAATGCGATTTCCACGTCAAGACCGCGATCGTGGCCTTGTCCAAACAAACCAGTGTCGAGCAAGCACGGGCCTTGCTGGAACAAGCACGCGGAAGCGTGCGCCAGGCATTGGCCGACCAGCCGTGACGCGGTAGCTTCCTGCCCCGGCCCAGGCGGCCGGCCGGCCCATTGCCCGATCACGAAAGCGTTATGCAAACTTCTCAAGCGAAAAGTCCGTGGCTGTGGGTGCCATCGCTGTACTTTGCCCAGGCCATTCCCTACGTCGTCGCGATGAGCCTGTCGGTCATCATGTACAAGGACCTGGGCATCTCGAATACCGATATCGCCTTCTACACCAGCCTGCTGTACCTGCCCTGGGTCATCAAACCGCTGTGGTCGCCCGTGGTCGACATGTTCGGCACCAAGCGGCGCTGGACGGTGATCCTGCAACTGGTCGTGGCCGCTTCCCTGGTGGCGGTCGGCACGGTGCTGCACCTGCCCGCCTTCTTCATGGTCAGCCTGGCCGTCATGTGGCTGATGGCCTTCAGTTCGGCCACCCATGACATCTCGGCCGACGGCTTCTATATGCTGGGCCTGCGCCAGAAAGACCAGGCCGCCTTTGTCGGCGTGCGCAGCACCTTTTACCGATTGGCGACGCTGGCCGGGCAGGGGCCGCTGGTGGTGCTGGCCGGTTATCTGGCCGTCTCGCTGGGCGACGCCCACCAGGCCTGGTCGATCGTCTTTTTTGTCCTGGCCGGCGTGTTCGCCGCCGCCTTCGCCTGGCACGGCCTGATGCTGCCGACCCCGCCGGACGACCACGCGGTGGCGCAAGGGGCCAATCCGCTGCGCGAATTCTTCGGCACCTTCGCCGCGTTTTTCCGCAAGCGCGACATCTGGCTGATCCTCGGTTTCATTTTGACCTTCCGCCTCGGCGAAGCGCAGCTGCTGAAACTGGTCGCCCCGTTTTTGAAAGACCCGCTGGAAAAAGGCGGTCTTGGCCTCACTACCGCCCAGTACGGTTGGGCCTACGGCACGGTCGGCATCATTGCGCTCACCATCGGCGGCCTGGCCGGCGGCTACCTGATCTCGCGCCTGGGACTGAAACGCTGCCTGTGGCTGATGGTGTTTGCCGTGCACTTGCCGGACCTGGTATTCGTCTACCTGTCGCAGACCCAGCCGACCAGCGTCTACCTGATCTCGGCCTTCCTCGCCGTCGAGCAGTTCGGCTACGGCTTCGGTTTCACCGCCATGATGCTGTACATGATCATGGTCGCCGATGGCGAACACAAGACGGCGCATTACGCGATCTGCACCGGCCTGATGGCGCTGGGCATGATGGTGCCGGGCATGTGGAGCGGACGCTTGCAGGAATACCTGGGTTACCAGCATTTCTTTGTCTGGGTGTGTATCGCGACGATTCCGGCCTTTATCATGGCGGCCCTGGTGAAAATCGATCCGGAGTTCGGGAAGAAGTGATTCCAGCATCCGCCGCCCCAGGTCGCCTGAACTCGCTCGACGCCTTCCGTGGCTTCACCATCGCCGCCATGGTGCTGGTGAATAACCCGGGCGACTGGTCGCACCTGTATTCCCAGCTCGAACACGCCAAGTGGAACGGCTGGACGTTTACCGACACCATCTTCCCCTTCTTCCTGTTCATCGGCGGGGTGGCGATGGCGCTCTCGCCGGGGCGCCTGGCGGCGCAAGGCGCCGACAAGCCGCAGCTGCTGCTGAAACTGGCGAAACGCGCCTGCCTGATCTTCCTGATCGGCTTCCTGCTGAACCTGATCCCGTATTTCAATGTCGACAAGGTGCGCATCCCCGGCGTGCTGCAACGCATTGCCCTGTGTACCTTGCTGGCCGCGCCCATCGTCGTCTACTGCCGCTGGAAAGCGCAGCTGGCGCTGATCGCGCTCTTGCTGGCGTTCTACAGCGTCGTCATGCTGTATGTCCCGGTGCCGGGCATCGGCGCCGGCGTGCTGGAGAAGGGGCAGGATGTCGGCGCCTATATCGACCGCATGCTGCTCGATGGCCACCTGTGGGTGCAGGCGAAAACCTGGGATCCGGAAGGGATATTGAGCACCATTCCCGCCCTCTGCAGCCAGTTGTTCGGGGTGCTGGCCGGACGCTTTTTGCTGAACCAATTGAGCCGCACCGAGCAAACCGTCTGGCTGCTGCTGGCCGGCTTGCTGTTCCTGTGGCTGGGGGTGATTGGCGACGCCATCCTCATGCCGATCAACAAAAGCCTGTGGACGCCGTCCTATTGTCTCCTGATGACGGGCTGGGCTTTGCTACTATTTGCCGCCTTCTTCTGGCTGCTGGACGTCAATCCCCATGCGCGCGTGCGCGAGGCGGCGGCGCGCTGGACGCGGCCATTCCAGATTTACGGGATGAATGCGCTGTTCATCTTCGCGTTCTCGGGACTGGTGGCGAAGATGTTCGGCTTTATCAAGATCGCCCAGCCGGACGGCAGCCTGGTCTCGCTCGGGCGCACGCTGTACGCGCCGCTGCGGGCCTTGCCGATCGGCGCCGTGAACAGCTCGCTGCTGTACGCGGTCCTGTTCAATGCCTGCATGTTCACGCTGGCCTGGGCGCTGTGGCGCAAACAATGGTTCATCAAAGTATGACGATCAATAGAATGTGGGAGCGGTAGTGGCGGATATGAAAAAACGCGCGTTGGCGCTGGCGGGTGTGGCGGGCATGTTGTCGCTGAGCGGTTTTCTGGCGAGCTGCACCACGCAGCAGAAAGCCGTGCAAAAGGGCGCCATGGCGCCGAAGGGCGGCATCCTGGCCAGCGGCAAGCTGCCGCCCGCCGCGCCGCGCGAGTTCCGCGCCGCCTGGGTCTCGACGGTGGCGAATATCGACTGGCCGAGCCGGCAAAATTTAAAGGCGCCCCAGCAGCAGGCGGAAGCGATCGCCATCCTCGACCGCGCCAAGGCCATGAACATGAACGCGATCGTGTTGCAGGTGCGGCCGTCGGCCGACGCCATCTACGCCTCGCCGATCGAACCCTGGTCCGAATACCTGACCGGGACCCAGGGCCAGGCGCCGCAGCCCTGGTACGACCCCTTGAAATTCTGGGTCACGCAAGCGCATGCGCGCGGCCTCGAACTGCACGCCTGGTTCAACCCCTACCGCGCGCGCCACGACGGCGCCCGTTCGCCGGCGGCCAGCAACCACATCACGCGCGCCAATCCCTCTGCCGTCAAGCGCTACGGCAAGTTCATGTGGATGGACCCGGGCGAGGAATCGGCCTCGAAGCAGACGCTCGACGTGGTGCTCGACGTGGTGCGCCGCTACGACATCGACGGCGTCCACATCGACGATTACTTCTATCCTTACCCGATCGAGGCGACGCCTGGCGTGGCCGGCAACGAGGCGGCGCTGGACGGCAAGCCGGGCGTGAAAGCCGAGCTCGACTTCCCGGATGGCCCGGCCTGGGAACGCTACCTGGCCCGTGGCGGCAAGCTCGACCGCGCCTCCTGGCGCCGCGACAATGTCAACGAGCTCATCAAAGAGATGTACACCGGCATCCACCGCGAAAAGAGCTGGGTGCGTTTCGGCATCAGTCCCTTCGGTCTCGGCCGTCCGGACCGGCGCCCGGCGGGCATCGCCGGCTTCTCGCAGTACGACAAGCTGTATGCGGACGCGGAACTCTGGCTGCAAAAGGGCTGGCTCGACTATTTCACGCCGCAGCTGTACTGGGCGCGCAGCCAGGCGCCGCAGGCGTATGACGTGCTGCTCGACTACTGGATCGGCCAGAACACGCAAGGGCGCCACCTCTGGCCCGGCCTGTTTACGAGCCGCATCGGCGCGCCGGCCAAGGAATACCAGCCGCAGGAAATCCTGGACCAGATCGAGGCCACCCGTGCGCGCCCGCAAGCCGGCGGCCACGTACACTTCAGCATGATTGCGCTGATGCAGAACCGCAAGGGCGTCACCGACCAGCTGAGCACGCAGTCGTATGCGACACCGGCCCTGGTGCCGGCCACGCCCTGGCTGGGCAACGTCAAGCCCGGCCTGCCGCGCGTCAAGGCGCAGCGTAAGGGCACAGGAATCGAGCTGGCACTCACGGCCGGCAAGGCCAACGCGCTCTACACGGTGTGGTCGCGCCACGGCAACGAGTGGCAGTTTGATGTCGTGCCGGCCACCCAGCAGACATGGACCGTGCCCGACGATGCGCGCCTGGGCGCGGTGGAAGCCGTGTTCGTCGGGGCCGTGGATCGACTCGGCATCGAGAGCGAGCGGATCCAGGTGTGGGGCAAGCCCTGATTACCCAGTGCATTTGCTCATGTATTGACGCCCTTATTCATGATTTCTACGCATGCAGTTGAATTCTCCTGATCCTGGCCTCGGCTTGGGCATCGACGCCGGCGGCACCCAGACCCGCTGGGCCCTGGCCGCGGCGGACGGCGCCATCCTGGCCGAAGGCACGGTGGCCGGCCTGTCCGCTTTGCAGATGAGCAAACCCGACGGCCGCGCCAGCGTGCACGCCACGTTTGCCACGCTGGCCCGCGCTGTGCTCGCGCATGGGCGGCCGGCGCGCGTGCGTGCTGGTCTGACCGGTTTCGGCGGAGACGGCGAACAATTGACGCATTGGCTGGCCGAGCTGCTCGGCATCGCGCCGTCTGCGATTGCCATGTGCAACGACATCGACATCGCCTACCGCGCCTGTTTCGCGCCGGGCGAGGGCTATCTGGTGTACGCCGGCACCGGCTCGATCGGCGCCTTCATCGATACCGACGGTAACTTTCACCGGGCCGGCGGACGGGGTGTCGTGCTCGACGATGGCGGCGGCGGCTTCTGGATCGCGCGCGAAGCATTGCGCCACATCTGGCGCGCCGAGGACGAAGCGCCCGGCAGCTGGGAACAGTCGGCCATGGCGCGCGCCGTGTTCGATTACGTCGGCGGATCGGACTGGGCCTATTCGCGCCAGTTCATCTATGGCCAGGAGCGCGGCGAAGTCGGCAAGCTGGCACTGGCGGTGGCCGCCAGCGCCGGGCGCGACCCGGCCGCCGACGCGATCTTGCAGGAAGCCGGGCGCGAACTGGGACGCCTGGCCGGCGCCCTGATCCGCCGCTTCGGGCCGCGTCCGGTGGCACTGGCCGGCCGCGCCGCCGACCTGCACCCGGCGATCGCCGCCGCCATGCGCGCCAGCCTGCCGGCCGGCACGCTGCTGACCCAGGGCGCGATGCGCGCCCACCATGCCGCCGCCCGCCTGGCCGCCCACGACTGACCTTTTTAATTTGAACGGATGAACATGAAATCGCTTGCAGCCACCCTCCTGATCGCCTTGCTGGCCGGTTGCGTTACCGCGCCGGGCGGCGTCGACAAGACTTATTCGGCCAAGGGCCAGGCCAGCCGCGTGCGCTTCCTGGTGCTGCATTACACCGTCGCCGACCGCCCGGCCTCGCTGAAAATCCTGACCGAACAGCAAGTGAGCGCCCACTACCTGCTCACCGACGATGCCAGCCCGCACGTCTATGGCCTGGTCGACGAAACCCGCGCCGCCTATCACGCCGGCATCTCGAGCTGGAAGGGGTATACCCAGCTCAACAACAGCTCGATCGGCATCGAGATCGTGAATGCCGGCTGGAAGGACACGCCCCTGGGCCGCGTCTACGCGCCGTTCCCGCAGAGCCAGATCGATGCCCTGATTCCATTAGTCAAAGGGATTGTCGAGCGCCACGGCATCCTGCCGGAAAACGTCATCGGCCACAGCGACATCGCGCCGCTGCGCAAGCAGGATCCGGGTCCGATGTTCCCTTGGTACCAGCTGGCCAAGGCGGGCCTGGTCGTGTGGCCGGACGCAAACCGGGTCGCCGCCGTGCGCCAGGTGTTCGATATCCAGGTGCCGGACGCGGTCTGGTTCCAGAAAAAACTGGCCAGCCACGGCTACGGCCTGACCCAGAGCGGCCAGTTCGACGCGCCGACCAAAACCGTGATCGGCGCCTTCCAGATGAAATACCGCCCGGCGAATATCGCCGGCGAGCCGGACGCGGAAACGGCGGCCCTGCTCGAAGTGCTGACCACGCCGGCCAACGCGCCGCTGCCGCCGGTGCCGCCGGCGCCGATCCCCGAGATGCGGCCGGTGCAGCCTGAGCAACCGCTGCAGCCGCTGCAACCGGTGCCGCCGCTGGCGCCGCCGCCCGCCACGCCGCCGGTTGCGTAGAGCCCACAGTGACGGTCGCCGCCTACGCCGTTTCCCTGTATCCTTCCGCCTGCCCCTCTCCGACGGGCGTCTCGAAGGATTGACCACATGCGCCTGCGCCATATCGAAGTTTTCCACGCCATCATGCAAGTGGGCACCATCAGCGGTGCCGCCCAGGTCTTGCACATCTCGCAGCCGGCCGTGACCAAAGTGCTGCAGCATGCCGAGCTGCAGCTGGGCATGCCGCTGTTCGAGCGCGTACGCGGAAAACTTTATCCCAAGCCGGAAGCGCACCGCCTGTTCATCGAGACTGAAAAACTCAATCGCGACTTGCAGGGCATCCGCCGCCTGGCCGCCAGCCTCAAGGGGCGCGCGGTCGAGACGGTGCGCCTGGTGTCGACCCCGACCCTGGCCATCAGCGTGTTGCCGCAGGCGATGACGGCCTGGCGCCGCGAGTTTGAACAGACCCGCTGCGAACTGGCCACTTACCACACCAGCGAGATCGTCAACGCGCTGCGCCTGGGCGAAGCCGACCTGGCCCTGTCGCTGCAAGACCCGCGCCATCCCGGCATCGTGGCCGAACCGATCGCCCAGGGCATGCTCACCGTGATCGCGCCGGCCGGCACCTGGAGCGCGGCCGAATGCGCGCAGCCGATCGGCCCGGCAGGCTTGTCCGGTGAACTGATCGGCCTGGCCGACAACGACCCGATCGGCGAAATTGTCGTCGCCGCCTGCGAAGCGCAAGATATCCAGCCCGTGTTCCGGACCGTCGTGCAGACTTACCAGATCGCCCGTTCGCTGGTCGAAGCCGGCGCCGGCAGCGCCGTGGTCGACCCCTTCACGGCGGCCTCGGCGGCGGCCGACAAGGTCCAGCGCCGCCAGTGGGAGCCCGCCATGCCGGTCCAGCTCTATTTGCTGACGGCCAACCACGCGCCGCTGTCGCACGGCGCGCGCGAACTGGCCAATTGCATCGCCGCCACCGCGCGTGCCCTGCTGGAAAAGGGGTGTGCATGAGCATGTCGGTTCCCTTCTTGAGCGTCGCCAACGAATACATCGCCTCCAGCGACGAGTTCCGCCACCTGGCCTCGGTCGCGGGGATCGCGGTCGACCTGCGCTATGCCGGCCCCAACAACTTCGTCGGACGCGACCTGTATTCGCCTTTCGATTGCGCCTGGCTGCACGTCGAGGCGGCCGCGGCCCTGGAGACGGCAGTGGCCTGGCTCACTGAACACGCGCCCGGCCACACCCTGCTCGTGCTTGACGCCCTGCGCCCGCAGCGGGTGCAGCAGCAGTTGTGGGATGCGCTGGCCGGCACCGGCTTGCAGATGTACCTGGCCAACCCGGCGCGCGGCTCGATCCACTCCTACGGCATGGCGCTCGACGTCACCATCCTCGACCCGCAGGGACGCGAACTCGACATGGGCACCGGCTTCGACGACATGACGCAGTTGTCGCACCCGGCGCTGGAAGAAGGGTTCATGGCGACCGGCCAATTGAGCGAGCAACAGGTCAAGCATCGCCAGTTGCTGCGCGGCGCCCTGTGCGGCGCCGGCTTTGTCGGCATCAATACGGAATGGTGGCATTTCGACTGCGGCGACCGCGAACGCGTGCGCTCGACGTTCCGGCGCGTCCTCTGACTTCCTGACGCTGGGCCGCGCTCCCGCGCACACTTGCGTTTTCTCAGCCTTCGCGACGCGCCTGGCCCGGACAATCCTCTGGTACCGACGAGAGATTGATGCCACGGCTTGACGCCTCCGCGTCTTTTCCTCTCGCGCAATAACCATTCTTCCAACCGGACCAGAGAGGTGCGCAATGAAACGATTGATGATGGCCGCTGCCGTGGGCGTGGCGCTCGCGGGTTGCAGCACGGGCGCGGGCGAGCTGTTCGCGTCGCGCGACCGGACGGTCGAGTATGTGCGGGTATTCGACATCAAGACCGATGCGCCCGCCACCAGTGTCATCCATGCGGCCAACGAGGGCATCAGCCGCAACATCAACAACGCCACGCTGGCCACGCCCCTGCCCGACACGGCCGAGGTGCTCGACCAGCCCGGCCGTTTCAAACTGGCCGAAACGGCGGGCGCGGCGCGCGGCCCGAGTTGCGAGGGCGCCAGCTGGAGCGCCAGGGCGCGCCCCGACGTGCGCGGCCAGGACGTGCACATCGTCGCCTGCCTGTATCCGTATAAAACCGGCTACCACCTCGACCTGTATGGGGCCTTCGTCAAGAAGGAAGGCGGCTGGCTCGAGTGGCCACGCCGTGCCACCGGCTACGTGCTCGGCACGCCGGAGAAATTCGTCGACAAGACCATGCTCGACCTGGTGCGCACGATCCGCGAGACGACCAAGGCGCAAGTGGCCCTGGTCGAAGCCAAACCCGACGTCGCCGGGGCGCCTTGGCTGGAGAGCGCGGGAGCGCGCACGCAAACCTCGAAACCGTGAGATTGCGTGCGCGCCGCTGGCCTTGGCTAAGGTTTAAAACGACCAGTCTACGCGGGCGTACATCTGGCGGCCGTTGACGCCGATCGGGCAGGTTTCCCAGCAGTGCGTGAAGCCCAGCTGCGGGAAGGGTGCGGCGCGCACCTTGTCCCACTCGGTCGGATAGGTGTCGAACAGGTTGTTGGCACCGACGGCCAGCGACAGGCGCTTGGTGAAGGCATAACGCACGCTCAGGTCGACCAGCCACTTCGCTTCCCAGGTCTGCACGAAGGGAGCGGTGAAGCCCTGGCCTTGCACTTCGCCGAAATAGCTGGCGCGGGTGTTCAGGTTCCAGGCGCCGGTCGTGTAGTCGGCCGCGACCACGTGGTGCTGGCGCGGCTGGCCGCGTTCGATCAGCGTCACCTGGGCGTCGTCGAACAGCTGGGCGCCGGTCAGCACCGGCGACTGCGAGCGGCGTGCCTTGACTTCGGTCTTGTTGAAACCGAGCTGGCCGGACAGCACCAGGGTCGAGCCAGGCCAGCGCGTGGTGTGCTCGGCGACCAGGTCGAAACCGTTGGTGCTGGTGTCGATCGCGTTCGTGAAGAACTGCGCCTGGCCGACTTTCAGCGGATCGAGGATGGCGCGGATCGGACCGGCGCCCGCTTCCGGCGCGATGTTGCTCGAGAAGACGATGCGGTCGTCGATATCGATGCGGTACAGGTCGGCCGTGACCGAGAAGTTCGGCAGCGGACGCAGCACCATACCGACGCTGGCGTTCTTCGAGGTTTCTTCCTTCAGCGGTGCGATGCCGAAGGCACGGGTGACGGCGCTGCCTTCGCGCGCGGTCAGGGTTTCGGTCAGCACACCGGCCGCGTTCAGGTTGGTCGAGACCGAGCTGTAGAACTTCTGCTGGACCGACGGTGCGCGGAAACCGGTCGAGACGCTGCCGCGCAGGCCAAGCATCGGGGTCGGGTCGTAGCGCATCGACAGCTTGCCGGTCGTGGTGCTGCCGAAGTCCGAGTATTTCTCGTAGCGGACGGCGCCGGCCACCAGCAGTTTATCGGTGATGTTGTGTTCGGCATCGACGTAGAGCGCGATGTTGTGGCGGCCTTCGTCGACTTCGGTCGAGGGCGTGTAGCCGGGGAAGCCCTGGGCGCCGGAGGCGGCGATGCCGCCGGTCTGGTCGCGGATCACGATCGCCGGATTGTTGGTGCGGCCATACTGGTAGGAGACCGGGTCGCCCGCTTCGATCTGGTAGTTGTCGGTGCGGTATTCGACACCGACCGCCAGCGAGACCTTGCGTCCGCCCAGATCGAGCGGGCCGCGCAGGTCGGCATTGAAGGTGGTCTGGTTGAATTTCAGGGTGCCGGTGTCGGCGTCCAGCGGCGACTCGGCATAGATGCCGCCGCCCGGTTTCGGCTCGTACCAGTAGCTGACGTTGATCGACTGGCGCTCATGGAAACCGAGCTGGCTGCGGCCGTGGTTCACGCTGGTGTCGAACTTCCAGTCGTTGGCGAGATTGTGGCGGTAGCCGACGGCGAACGAGGCATCTTTCACGGTCGTATTGATGTTCGGCAGGAAGCCGTTCGGGTAGACGGCCGGCACGTTGCGGCCATCGCCGGCGCTGCGGTAGAAACCGGCCGAGTCGCCGGTGCGCTTCGACACGCCGCCGAAGGCATAGAATTCGCTGTCCTTGTCGATCGGCAGGCCGGCATTCACCCACAGGAAGGCATCCTTGGCTAGGCTGTCGCCGATGCGCTGGGTGACGCGCGGCGGATTCACGCGCAGGCTGTCGACGCCGGCGCGGTTGGTTTCGTTGCGGCGCCGGCCTTCGACCGACAGGTTGACATAGCCGCCGTCGGTACCGAGCGCGAAGCCGGTGTTGGCGCTGGCCGAAATCAGGTCGCCATCGCCCTCGGCCGTGGTGCCGATCGAGCTGCTGACCTGGGTTTCCTTGATCTGCGACTTGAGCACGATGTTGATCACGCCGGCGATCGCATCCGAGCCGTACTGGGCGGCGGCGCCGTCACGCAGCACCTCGATGTGGTGAATCGCCGACATCGGAATCGCATTGATGTCGGTACCGGCCGAACCGCGGCCGATGGTTTGCTGCACGTTCACCAGGGCTTGCTGGTGGCGGCGCTTGCCGTTGACCAGGACCAGCAGCTGGTCCGGGCCGAGGCCGCGCAGGGTGGCCGGACGGATGATGTCGGTACCGTCGCTGATGAAGGTGGTCGAGAAGTTGAACGACGGGTCCAGGGTTTGCAGCAGTTTGCCCAGTTCCAGCGGACCGGCGGTCTGCATGTCCTTGACGTTGATCAGGCCCACCGGATTGGCGGTATCGAGCGCCGTCTTCGCGCTCGAGCGCGAACCGAGCACGACCACACGGGCCGGATTGTTCTCGTCAGCGCCGGCGCCGGCGGTTTCCTGTGCGCTGGCTGGAGACAGCGCCGCCAGCAAGGCCGTGGCGAGCAGGGTTTGTCGGAAAGGATGGCAGGCAGGTCGTCTCGTCATGTTTTCTCATTTTTCTGTGAAGATCGAAGCGGATCGCTTCGGAATACGGATATAACGCATGGCTATGTTTCCATGCGTACAATTCATATTAACAACGGACGTGGGTACTTACAACGCGCACCGGGTAAGCGTTGTATTTGCGTGTTACCGAAGCAATATTGCGTGCGAAGCAAGAGAAAAAGCAGTAAGCTCGATTGGTTGAGCTTGCGCAATGCGCGCTTGCCGAGGCCGGGATTTCGGCCTCGGCCCTAGGGCTGTGCGGTTCCCGACTTGGCCACCCAATCGACCAGGGCATCGACCACCGCGCGACCGCGTCCGTCGCCGGCCAGCTCGTCGTTGACCATCGCCACCACCACGTTCTGCACGCCATTCGCATCCGGCACATACCCGGCCACGGCCACGACATTGCGCAGCGTGCCCGTTTTCAGGCGGGCACGGCCGGCGGCCGGGCTGCCGTTCAGGCGCCGGCGCATGGTGCCGTCGGTTGCCGCGATCGGCATGCTGGCCATGAATTCCGGTGCCCAATTACTGCGCAGTCCGGCGCGCAGCAAGGATCCCATTTGTACCGGGCTGATGCGTTCGATACGCGACAGGCCGGAGCCGTTTTCCATGACCAGGCCACTGTCGTCGATGCCATGCGCGCGCATCCAGTTGCGCACCGCGCCATCGGCCCGCGTATAAGTGCTCTGGTCGGCCATGGCGGGCAAGGGCCGGCTGCCCAGCAGCGGGTCAGCTTCCAGCGCGCCCAGGCTCAGGAACAGGGTACGGGCCAGCGCGTTGTCCGACGGTTTATTCGTGTCGCGCACCACTTCCGGCAAGGCACGGGCGCGGTGTTCAGCCAGCAGGCGCGCGTCCGGCGGGGCGCTGGCGGCGACGGTCTTGCCGCTCAACTTGCCGCCCAGCTGTTTCCACTTCAGGCGGAACAGGCCATCGATATAGTCGTCGCGCTCGAGCACGTTGATACTGTTGGTGCGGGCGCAGTTCTTCGGGTAAGTCCCTTGCAGCACGACTTCGAGCTTGCCGCCGGCGGCGCGCACCGTCTGCGGCAGCTTCCAGCCGTCTTCCCACTTGGCGCAATCGGCCTCGATCAGCTGCATGTGCGAGGTGATCGTCACCCCGGCCAGCGCCGGCTGCATGTCCAGCCGCAGGCGTTTATCGGTGGAACGCATGTCGACCTGCAGCATGTTCTTGTTGACCAGGAGGGCGTCCGGAATCACGTTGTAATAGGCTTCGGGCGACTCGTCGAAGGGCGGCAGGCCGACATCGCTGCGCGCCGGACTGAACAGGCTGCGGTCGAGCACCAGGTTGCCGGCGATGCGCTCGATCCCCGCATTGCGCAGCGCGCGCAGCATGCCTTCCAGGACTTCTCCGGATAAATCCGCGTCGGCCCCGCCGCGCAGCACCAGGTCGCCTTTCAATACGCCCTTGCTGAGGTCGGCGTTGCTCAACAGCTCGGTGCGGCCCCGGAACACCGGTCCCAGCTGCTCCAGGCTGACCAGCGTCGTCACCAGCTTCATGGTCGAGGCCGGCTGCATGGGACGGTCGGCCAGGTGCGCCAGCACGACCTGGTCGCCGCGCAGCACCAGGGCGCTGACGGCTTGCGGCGTCATGCCTTGTTCGGCCAGCAGGCGCGTCACCGGTTCCGGCAACTGGGCCTGCGCCGGCAGGCAGGCGAGGAGGGCGGCGACGAGCGTAATGTGGCGGAACATGCGACTCCCGATGGTATTAACCGAAGAACAGGTAAGCGACAAAAATGGCGGCGATCACGCCCGCGAGGTCGGCCATCAGGCCGCAGGAAATCGCATAGCGCGTCTTGCGGATGCCGACCGAGCCGAAGTACAAGGCGACGATATAGAAAGTCGTGTCGGCCGAGCCCTGGAAGATGCAGGCCAGGCGCCCGACGAAGGAGTCGGCGCCATAGGTGGTCATGGTGTCGATCATCAGGGCGCGCGAGCCGCTGCCGGACAAGGGTTTCATCAGCGCCGTCGGCAGGGCGGGAATGAAGCTGGTGTCCATGCCGAACTGGACGAACACCCATTCAAAACCGCGCACGACGAAGTCGAGGATGCCGGCGTTGCGCACCACGCCGATGGCGACCAGCATGCCGACCAGGTAGGGAATGATGGTGATCGAGGTCTGGATGCCGCCCTTCGCGCCTTCGATGAAGGCCTCGTAGACGTTGACCCGCTTGCGCAGGGCGCCGACCATGAAGATCACGATGATCGAGAACAGCACCAGGTTGGCCGCCACGTTCGAGAACAGCTGGATCTGGTCCTTGGTCAGATAATGGCTGAAGTAATAAATCATGCCGCCGATGGCCGCCGTCATGCCGCCGATCCAGCCGCCCAGCACCGGGTCGAACAGGTTGATGCGCTGGCGGATGCCGACCACGATGATGCCGGTGATGGTGGCGACATAGGTCGCGATCAGGCAGGGAATAAAAATGTCGGCGGGATTGGCCGCGCCCAGGATCGCGCGCTGGGCCATGATGGCCAGCGGAATCAGGGTCAGGCCCGAAGTGTGCAGCACCAGGAACATGATCTGGGCATTGGTCGCCTCATCCTTGTTCGGGTTCAGCGTTTGCAGGCTTTCCATCGCCTTCAAGCCGAAGGGGGTGGCGGCGTTGTCCAGGCCGAGCAGGTTGGCCGAGAAATTCATGACCATGTGGCCATTTGCCGGGTGGTCTTTCGGCACGCCGGGAAAAATACGCGAAAAGAAGGGGGCGATGAAACGCGCCAGCACATTGATGGCACCGGCCTTCTCGCCGATATTCATGATGCCCAGCCAGAGCGTCATCACGCCGGCCAGCGGCAGGGCGATGTCCATCACGGCCAGCTTGGCCGATGTAAACGTGCCGTCGACGATGCGTTTGAAGATTTCTGTGTCGCCCAGGAACAGCCATTGGGCAAGTGCCGCAACGAAGCCGACGAGAAAGAAACCAGTCCAGATGTAATTCAAAGCCATGAGTCAGTCCGATAAAGCGGGGGGCGATGACGCCGCGAGTTCACGCCGCGGGCAAGCACGGCAGCACGATTGTGCAGCGGAGAGTATAGGCGCAGAGCAAGGTGCAAGGATGAAAGAATGCAGCCGCGCCATGCAGAAAAGTTATGACAGCAGCGTTTCGTTTGCCTGGTGCGGGCGGCGCGCCTATCATACGCAACGCCTCATTCAAGACCTGCCCCCATGACACTTCGCACCGCCCTGTGCTCCCTGTTCACCGCCTCCGCCCTGGCCTGGATGCCGTCCGCCGGCGCCGCGCCCGGCGCCGCCAAGGCCGCTGAAAAAGTGCTGCACCTGTTCCTGTCGACCAGCGAAACCGGGCTCGATCCGGCCGCCGCGTCCGACATCGCCACCTTGTCGCTGCTGGAAAACCTGTTCGACCCGCTGCTGCGCTACGACTACCTGGCGCGCCCGGTGCAACTGCGCCCGAACACGACGACGGCCATGCCGGAGATCAGCGCTGACAAGCGCACTTACACGTTCACGATCCGGCCCGGCATCTATTTCACGCCCGACCCCGCGTTCAAGGGCGTCAAGCGCGAGATGACGGCGCAGGACATGGTCTATAGCCTCACGCGCCTGTACGACCCGCGCTTGAAATCGCCCTGGTCGTATATGTTCGACGGCAAGATCGAGGGCGACGAGGCGCTCAAAAAACAGTTTAGTTACGACACGCCGATCGCCGGCTTGCGCGCGCTCGACCGCTACACGCTGCGTATCCGCCTGAACGCGCCGGACAATAATTTCCTGTTTTATATGGCGACCCCCGCCTCCAGCGTGGTGGCGCGCGAAGTCATCGAGGCCTATCCGGGCCAGGCGGGGAACCACCCGGTCGGCACCGGTCCCTTCATGATCGGCGAGTGGAAGCGTAGCGACCGCATCGTGCTGCTGGCCAATCCGACCTCGAGCGCCGTGTTCAGCGCCACGCCCGGCAACGATCCGGAAGACCGGCACATCGCTGCCGAGCTGAACGGCAAGCGCCTGCCGCGCGTCGACCGCGTGGAAGTCAAGATTGCCGAGGAATTCCAGGGCCGCATGCTCGGCTTTTTGAACAGCGAATACGATTATCTCGAACAGGTGCCCGAATCGATGACCGACATGGTGATCCGCGACGGCCGGCTGAAGCCGGAGTTGACGCAGCGCGGCATGCAATTGTCGCGCTTCCCGGTGCTGCAGACCTATTACATGTGGATGAACATGAACGACCCGGTGCTGGGCGGCTATACGCCGGACCGGATCGCCCTGCGCCGCGCCATTGCGCTTTCCTATAACAGTACCGAGGACATCGCGCTCTTGAAGAAAGGGTTTGCGATCAAGGCCGAGTCGCCGCTGCCGCCGAACGTGCTCGGCTACGACCCCGCCTACCGCAGTCCGGTGCCCTACGACCCGGCCCTGGCCAACGCTTTACTCGACCGCCACGGCTATGCCAGGCGCGATGCCGACGGATTCCGGCGCGCGCCCGACGGCAAGCCCTTGACCCTGACCATGCATAGCGAAGCGACGGTGGGCGGGCGCCTGCGCGACGAGCTGTGGCGCAAATGCCTGAACGCGATCGGGCTGCGCGTGGTGTTCACCTCGGACAAGAAGACCGAGATCATCAAGGCTTCGCGCCTGGGCAAGGTCACCATGTTCGAAAGTAACTGGATCGCCGACTTCCCCGACGGCGACAATTTTTATCAGTTGCTGTACGGCCCGAACGCCGGCCGCGCCAACTATGCCCGTTTCAATTTACCGGCGTACAACAGCCGCTACGAACAAGCCCGTCTCTTGTCCGACGGCCCGGCGCGCCAACGGCTGTATGGCGAAATGAACCAGCTGATCCACGCCTACAACCCCTGGGTCCCCCTGACCCATGCGGTCTCGGCCGATATCCGTCATCCGTGGCTAAAAAACTACAAGCGCCATCCGGTGGAATTCACGTCCTGGCGTTATCTGGACGTCGATGTTGCGCAAAGAGTACGTTTGACGAAAGCCCGGCGTTAGAAAGTGAGAGATTTCCTCTTGCAAACATTCCGCAAAGTTATACTTCCTGCCAGTTATTTCATTGGCTAGGCCCCCATGTCGGGCGTAGCCTCGAAATCAACGTGCAGGTAATGGCAAGCCATTACCTATGAAAAAAAATGAATGACAGCCCAGTTTGAAGTTCGACGGAAACCTTAGGAGAGACGCGTGAAGCTGAAGAAAATTGCCCATCTGATTGCCCTGATTGGGGTGGTAAGCCCGGCGGTTGCACAGGAATTGCAACAAACCGCCCCGGTGGCACGCGTCGAAATTACCGGTTCGAGCATCAAGCGCATTGCCAAAGAAGGCGCGCTCCCGGTCGAGATCATCTCCCGCAAGCAGCTTGAAGAACAGGGTATCGTTACTGCCGAGCAGTTGATCTCCACCCTCAATATCAACGGCAACGGTGCCGACAACCTGGCCTCGAACGCCGACGTGACCAGCGGTGCCCAGCGCGGCAACAATGGCGCTTCGTCGGCCAACCTGCGCGGCCAGGGCGCCGATTCGACGCTGGTGTTGCTCAACGGCCGGCGGGTCGCCACGCATGGCATGAAGGGGTCGGCGGTCGACCTGAACTCGATTCCGATGGCGGCAGTCGAGCGCGTCGAAGTGCTGAAGGACGGCGCGTCGGCCATCTACGGCACCGATGCGATTGGCGGGGTCATCAACTTCATCCTGCGCAACAACTATGAAGGCCTGGAAGCCCAGGCGTTTACCGACATCACGGAAGCGGGTGGCGGCAATATCCACCGTGTCTCGGTCACCGGCGGCTTCGGCGACCTCGAGACCAGGGGCTTCAACGTGCTGGTGGCGGCCTCCCACAGCCGCAACGAAGCCTTGCGCGGCAACCAGCGCGACTTCGTCAACACCTTCCAGCCAGCGCGCGGGGTGTCGGTCGATACCCGCGGCGCGCCCTCGGCCAATGTGTTCGGTGTTTCCGCGACGACCTATGGCCCGACCCTGATTCCCGCCGCCGGGGTCAAGATCAACCCGAGCGATACGGTGGCATATACCGGCATCAGCATTCTCGATCTCCCTGGCGGCGCAGGCTGCACCAGCATTGACGGCATGGGGCCTTACGACGAAAAACTGTGGGACAGCCCCGGCGCGGCTTACGGTTGTGCCTGGGATACCGGACGGGCTGCCGTTCTCCAGCAGCCGGTCCAGAACACCAATGCCGTCGCCCGCGCCACCTTCAAGGTCGGCGAGCACCAGCTGTTCGCCGAACTGGTCGGTTCGCAAGTGGACGTGCGCAAGAGCTTCTCGCCGAACCAGATTTCGCCAGGCGCGGCCACCTTCAATGCGTCCTCGTTCTATCCGAGCACGGGTCCTTACTACAACCGCGTGTACAACGCACTGGTCCAGGTATTCCCGAGCCTGGCGGCCAACCGCGGCTTGCCGATCGCCTACCGCTGGCGCTGCATGGAGTGCGGCAACCGCGCGATCGAGACCGAAAGCAAGGCCGGCCGCCTGCAGATCGGTGCCGACGGTCCGGTCAACTTCGGTCGTCTCGGCCGCTTCGACTACCGCGTCGGCCTGTCGCGCGCCTTCAGCGAATCGCAGTCGACGCTGGCCAGCGGCTTCAATTACACGCTGGCGCTCGCCAACGCCCTGGGCAGCGGCAAGATCAATCCATTCCTGCTGCCGGGCGAAGCCCAGACCCAGGAAGCGATCGACCTGATCCGCTCCACCTCGGCCGACGGCGTCGTGCTGTATGGCGGCAAGACTATCCTGACCCAGTTCGACGCCGCGCTGTCGGGCGAAGTCTTCAAGCTGCCGGCAGGCGCCGTCATGGCCGCCATCGGCACCGACCTGCGCCGTGAGGAATACAAGTTCAATGGCGACGCCCGTGCCGCCAGTGCCCGGCCTGCCATCCTGAACGCGCCATTCGACGATCAGAATGCGCTCAACAATGTGCATCGCGATATCAAGGCGGTCTACGCGGAGCTGCTGGTGCCGGTCACCAAGGCGCTGGAACTGACCTTCGCCGGCCGCCAGGACCATTACTCCGGTTTCGGCAGTACCTTCAATCCGAAAGTGTCGTTCCGCTATCAGCCGACCACCTCGCTGCTGCTGCGCGGTTCGTATAACACCGGCTTCCGTGCGCCGTCGTTCAACCAGCTCTTCAACGGCGTGACCGAGACCGCCTACACCGGCAAGGAACTGGTCGATCCGAAGAGCTGCCCGACCGGCAAGTTCGATAGCACCAAGCCGGGCTGCGCCCTGGTCACGCCGATTCTGCTCACCGGCGGCAAGCGCGACCTGGGACCCGAGACGGCCAAGCAGGCGTCGCTGGGCGTCGTTTTCGAACCGGTCGCACGCACTTCGTTCAACGCCGACCTGTGGGAAATCCGCAAGGAAGACACGATCTATTCGTTCGACCTGGCGACGATGGTGGCCAACTACGGCTTGTTCGAAAGTTCGTTCCTGCGCAACCCGGCAACTGGTGCGCTGGTCGCCGTCGACCAACGCTGGATCAATGCCGGCGAACGCATCACGCGCGGCCTGGAACTGGGGGCACGTACCGGTGGCGCCTGGAGCGGTACCGTCTGGGGCCTGGGCATCGATGGCTCGCGCCTGCTGGAGAAGAAGTCGCGTGCCACCCGTAATGCCGCATTCGGCGCCAGCGAAGTGGGCATGTTCAGCCTGATCGGCGACCTTGGCCTGAAGTGGAAGCACACCGCCTACCTGAGCGCCAAGCACGGCAACTGGAGCGGCCTGCTGCAGAATGTCTACCGTGCCGGTTACAAGGACCAGGTGTTGCCAGGCGTGGCCAGCGGCCGTATCGTGCCGTCGAACTACAACCCGAAAGTCGAGGCCTACAACATCTTCAATGCCAGCGTGAGCTACACTGGGATCAAGAGCCTGACCCTCACGGCCGGCATCAAGAACCTGTTCGACGAAGATCCGCCCTTCGCCATTACCTACGACAGTAACTCGGGTGCCGGCAGCAGCTGGGAACCGCGTGTGGCCGACCCGCGTGGCCGCGCTTTCACCCTGAGCGCGAACTACCGGTTCTTCTGATCCTCGCCCTCGCGTGAGGTTGGCAGCCCGCGGATAACGGAGGCAAGCGCCTTCGGCGCCCGCGGGCTGTCTGCTTTTCGATGCCGGTCTCACGCCGGGCCAACGCAGGAGCCGTCAACCCGCATGTCCATCTTTCCTTCCCGCGGCCGCCGCGCCTTTGCCTCCCTGCTCGCTGCGGCCATCCTGGCACCGGCCCTGGTTCCCCTGCCGGGACAGGCCGCTCCCCGCCGGCGCCGCGCCTCCCCATCGACCATGACACCTTTGATCAAACCTCCGCGCCTGCGGCCGGGCGATACCGTCGGCCTGATCGCCCCGGGCGGCTACACCACCGAAAAATCGATCGCCAAGGCGCGCCGCAACATCGAAGCCCTGGGACTGAAGGTGCGCGAAGGCGCCAGCTTGCGCGAAGTGAACGGCAACTACGGCGGCAGCGTGCCGCAGCGCTTGGCCGACCTGCACGCGATGTTCGGCGACCCGGAAGTGAACATGATCTGGCCGATCCGGGGCGGTTCCGGCTGTATTTCGCTCCTGGCCCACCTCGATTTCAAGCTGATCCGCGCCAACCCGAAAATTTTACTCGGCTATTCCGACATCACGGCGCTGCACCTGGCGATCCATCGGCACGCGCGCCTGGTGACTTTCCACGGCCCGGTCGCCTCGTCGACGCTGACCGAGTACGCGATCGAGCACATGATGGCGGTGCTGTCCGACCCGCAGCCGCGCTACACGATCCCGATGGCGCTGGAAAACAGCCGGCGCGCGCTGGAACAGCCCCATTTCGCGCTGCGCACGGTGCACGATGGCGTGGCGACCGGCCCCCTCATGGGCGGCAACCTGAGCCTGGTCGCGGCGCTGGCCGGCACGCCCTACGCGGCCGATTTCAAGGACAGCATCCTGTTCCTGGAAGAAGTCAACGAGGCGCCCTACCGGATCGACCGCTGGATGACCCAGCTCGATTTATCGGTCGGCCTGGCAAAGGCGGCAGGCGTGATGGTGGGCATTTGCGAAGACTGCGGGCCGGAGCACGAAGATAGTTCGCTGTCCCTCGACCAGACCCTCGACATTCACTTGCAGCCGCTGTCGGTGCCGGCCGTGACCGGCTATTCGATCGGCCACATCCGCGACCAGTTCACGATCCCGATGGGGATCCGCGCCACGCTCGATACGCAGCGCCAGACTGTGACGCTGCTCGAGCCCGCTGTCGCCTAGCTAAAACAGCTGGGGTCAGGTCTGACAATCGGACACGAGCTCAACCTTAGAAGGCATGTTTTGGGCATTACTGCAGAGGCCGTGTCCGAATGTCAGACCTGACCCCAGCAGTCCCGGCAGTCATGTAGTGACGCTGCTGGAGCCGGCGGTCAGCTCGTCGGCGTCAGCGTAAGCGCTGTGTCATGTAGACATACCCATGCTGTTCGCCATCGATGCGAAACAGGTCGGGCAATTCGCCGGCCACCGTAAAACCGCAGCGTTCATACAGGCGGCGCGCCGGCTGGTTGGCCGACAGCACTTCGAGGTCGACCCAGGCCAGGGTCTGCTGGGCGCGTGCCCAGTCGAGCGCGCAGGCCATCAGGCGTGCGCCCAGTCCCTGGCGGCGCCAGTCGCGCCGTATGCCCATGCCGAGCAGGCAGCGGTGGCCAGATGCGCGTTCAAGCCGTGCGCGCAGGTCGACATGGCCGCAGATGGCGCCGTCCGCGTCGAGCGCCATCCAGGCGCGGCGCCAGCCCGGCGCGCCCAGTTCCGCACCGAGGCCGAGCGCGAAGGCGGCGCGCTTGTCGGTCGGAAAGGGCGAGTCGGCGCGCGCCATCGGCTGGAACAGGGGCGTGCCGCCCTGGCCGTTGTCCTGCAGGTGGTCGTCCAGGTAGACGAACAGGGCCGGCAGGTCGGCCGGCACGACGCTGTGGATGGCCGGCGCGGCCTGGTCCGGCATCTCAGAGTGCCCGTGCGATCAGGATCTTCTGGATGTCGCTGGTGCCTTCATAGATCTGGCAAACGCGCACGTCGCGGTAGATGCGTTCGATCGGGAAGTCGGCCACATAGCCGTAGCCGCCAAACACCTGCATCGCGTTCGAGACGACGCGTTCGGCCATCTCGGAGGCGAACAATTTCGCCATCGCCGCTTCCTTCAGGCAGGGCAGGCCGGCATCCTTCATCGCGGCCGCATGCAGGATCAGCTGGCGCGCCGCTTCGATCTGCATCGCCATTTCGGACAGGCGGAACTGCACCGCCTGGTGCTCGAAGATCGCCTTGCCGAAGCTGGTGCGGTCCTTGGCATAGGCCAGCGCCGCTTCGAAGGCGGCGCGCGCCATGCCCACCGATTGCGAGGCGATGCCGATGCGCCCGCCTTCGAGGCCGGACAGGGCGATCTTGTAGCCCATGCCTTCCTCTCCGATCAGGTTGGCGGCGGGGACGCGGCAGTTCTCGAACACGATCTGCGCCGTGTCCGAGGAATGCTGGCCCATCTTCTGTTCGAGGCCGGCGACGATGTAGCCGGGCGTGTCGGTCGGCACCCAGAACGCGCTGATGCCTTTTTTACCGGCCGTCTTGTCGGTGACGGCCATCACGATGGCGACATCGCCGTATTTGCCGCTGGTGATGAACTGCTTGGTGCCGTTGATGACGTAGTCGTCGCCATCCTTCGTCGCCGTGGTGCGCAGGGCGGCGGCGTCGCTGCCGGTGTGCGGTTCGGTCAGCGCGAAGGCGCCCAGCAGTTCGCCCTGGGCCAGGGGGATTAACCACTGTTGCTTTTGCGCTTCGCTGGCGTACATCATGGCGATGCTGCAGACCGGGCAGTTGTTGACCGAGATGATGGTCGAGATGCCGCCGTCGCCGGCCGCGATTTCTTCCAGCACCAGCGCCAGCGACACGTAGTCGAGGCCCGCGCCGCCGTACTGTTCCGGCACCGCCACGCCGAAGGCGCCCAGCGCCGCCAGTTCCTTCAGTTCGGCCTTGGGAAAATAATGGTCCTTGTCCCAGCGCGCCGCTTGCGGCGCCAGGCGTTCCTGCGCAAAGCTGCGCAGGGCGTCGCGGATCATCTGGTGTTCTTCGGTCAGGATCATGGTGTCGGTTGTCTCTTATTGTGTGATGGGCTTACCAGGCAATCGGGTCGCCGTCGTGGTTCAGGAAAGTGCCGTTCGCATCGAGCGTGGCCCGCGCCAAGGTGGCGCGCAGGTCGCGCACGCTGTCTTCGACGCTGATCGCCGCGCTCGCGCCGCCCATGTCGGTTTGCACCCAGCCGGGGTGGAAGGCGATGCAGGTGGCGCCTTGCGGACCGAAGGTCAAGGCGGTATCGCGCAGCACGGAATTCAAGGCCGCCTTGCTGGCGCGGTAGAGCGAACCGGTCGTGCCGTTGCGCGCGCCGATCGAGCCCATGCGCGAGGACAGCACGCCCAGTTTGCCGCGCGTGCCGGCCACCAGCGGGGCGACGATCGGCAGCAGGCGCATCGCGGCCAGCACGTTCGTGTGCATGACGGCGTCGAAATCGTCCTGGGTCGGAAACCCGTCCGTGCGCGGGCCGTACAGGCCGGCCACCAGCCAGGCGGCGTCGATCCGTTCGTCGTCGAGCTTCCAGGCCAGGCCGGCGATCGCCTCGGCATCGGTGACGTCGAGTGCGTGCGCTTCGGCGCCCAATTGGGTCAGTTGAGCCAGGTCGTGCGCCTGGCGCGCGGTGGCGATCACGCGCCAGCCGTCGGCGCGGTATTGGCGCGCCAGTTCGTGGCCGATGCCGCGCGAGGCGCCGATGATCAGGGCAGTAGGCATGATGTGATTCCCTTCGATGCGGGTTCAAACGCGTGGCGCCGGGACGCCACGCGGGTCCAACTTACACCATCTCGATCGCCATCGCGGTGGCTTCGCCGCCGCCGATGCACAATGCCGCCACGCCGCGCTTGCCGCCGGTCTTCTTCAACGCGCCCATCAACGTGACGATGATGCGCGCGCCCGAGGCGCCGATCGGGTGGCCCAGGGCGCAGGCGCCGCCGTGGATGTTGACCTTGTCGTGCGCGATGTCCAGGTCGCGCATGGCGGCCATCGGCACGGCCGCGAAGGCTTCGTTGATCTCGTACAGGTCGACGTCGCTGGCCGCCCAGCCGGTCTTCTTGAACAGCTTGTGCAGCGCGCCGATCGGCGCCGTGGTGAACAGGTTCGGTTCCTGCGCGTGGGTGGCATGGCCGATCACGCGTGCGATCGGGGTCAGGCCCAGTTCCTTGGCCTTCGATTCGCGCATCATGACCAGGGCGGCGGCGCCGTCGTTGATCGACGAGGACGAAGCGGCGGTGACGGTGCCGTCCTTCTTGAAGGCCGGACGCAGCGACGGAATCTTGTCGACCTTGGCCTTCAACGGGCCTTCATCCTTGTCGACCACGACCTCGCCGCTGCGCGAGGAGACGCTGACCGGTGCGATTTCCCAGGCAAACGAGCCGTCGTTGTTGGCCGCCTGCGCGCGCTTGACGGAGGTGATCGCGAAATTGTCCTGCTCTTCGCGGGTAAAGCCGTAGGAAGCGACGCATTCTTCGGCGAAGGTGCCCATCGAGCGGCCTTCGCCCGTCTTTTCGTTGCGCGAATAGGCGTCTTCGAGGCCGTCGAGCATCATGTGGTCGAACATCGGCGCGTGGCCGATGCGGTAGCCGCCGCGTGCCTTCGGAATCAGGTAGGGCGCGTTGGTCATCGATTCCATGCCGCCGGCGACGACGATGTCGGCGCTGCCGGCGACGAGCTGGTCGTGCGCGAAGATCGCGCTCTGCATGGCCGAGCCGCACATTTTCGAGAGGGTGACGGCGCCGGTCGAGAGCGGCAGGCCGGCCTTGATCAAGGCCTGGCGTGCCGGGGCCTGGCCCTGGCCGGCCATCAGGCAGTTACCGAAATACACGTGTTCGACGGTGTGCGGGTCGACGCCGGCGCGTTCGACCGCGGCCTTGATCGCCACCGCACCGAGGTCGCTGGCCGTTTTCGAGGAAAAATCGCCCTGGAAGGCGCCCATCGGGGTACGGGCGGCGCCGACGATAACGACTGGATCATTCATGTGGTGGTTCTCCAAAAGATGGCGCTGGTGTGAGTGACAGCGCCGGGGTGGTGATCGGGTGGTGAAAACGGATGTGCTGCGGGTAAGGAAAAATGTCGTGCACCTCGCCCGCCAGGATGCGGTCCTTGTGCGCCTGCCACCAGGCGCGCGTCAACAAGTCCGCGTGGTGCTGCATGAAGTGGTGGCGGATCTTCGCATTTCCAAGCAAGAAGCGGCCAAATTGTTCCGGAAAGACGTCGTGTTTCCCGATCGGGTACCACGGCTCGGCCGCCATTTCCTCTTCCTCGTTGCGCGCTGCGGGAATATCGCGGAACACGCAATCGGTCAGGTAGTCGATTTCGTCGTAATCGTAGAACACGACGCGGCCCTGGCGCGTGACGCCGAAATTTTTATACAGCATATCGCCGGGAAAAATATTCGCGGCGACCAGGTCGCGGATGGCATTGCCGTATTCGCGCACGCCATGCGCGATGCGGGCCTCGTCGCCGGCTTGCTCGGCCTGGCCGAGGTAGATATTGAGCGGCACCATGCGGCGCTCGATATACAGGTGCTTGACGATGAGGCGCTCGCCTTCGATCTCGATCAGCGAAGGCGCGTGCTGGCGCAGCTCAGCCAGCAGCTCGTCGGAAAAGCGCGCCAGCGGGAAGGCGACATCCGAGTATTCGAGCGTATCGGCCATGCGCCCCACGCGGTCGTGGTGCTTCACCAGCAAATATTTTTCCTTGACCTGGGCGCGGGTCGTCTCTTTCGGGGCCGGATACCAATCCTTGATCACCTTGAACACGTACGGGAAGGAGGGCAGCTCGAACACCAGCATGACCAGGCCGCGAATCCCGGGCGCGCTCTGGAAGCGGTCCGAGCTGTGCTTCAGGTGTTGCAGGTAATCGCGGTAGAACAGGGTTTTTCCCTGTTTTTGCAGGCCGAGCAGGGTATAAATTTCGCTTTTCGGTTTGCGCGGCAGCAGGCTGCGCAGGAATTGCACATAGGCCGAGGGCACTTCCATATCGACCAGAAAATAGGCGCGCGTAAACGAGAACAGGATCGCGATCTGTTCGTGGTCGGTGAGGACCGTGTCAAGCACCAGTTCGCCGTCGCGGTTGTGCAGCACGGGCATGACGAACGGGTAGTCGCGCGCGCCGTTGACGGCGCGGCCGACGATGTAGGCGCCCTTGTTCCGGAAGAACAGGTTCGACAAGACGTGGAACTGCTGGTTCGGCTCGGCCTTGTCGAGCCCGAAGGCATCGACCATGCGCGCTTCGACCAGGGCCACGTCGCGCGCCAATGCGGCGAAGGGGCGCTCGAGCTGGAAATTGGTGACGATCCGTTGCAGGGCGAAGCGCAGGCCGTCGGCGGCCGGATAGTAGACGCGGTAGGTCGGCAGCGGCTCGTCGGTCTCGATGTACTCGGTCGAGATCACCGGGCGCACGAAGATAACATCGTTGTGATAGTAGCTGCGGTGCAGGATGTGGCAGCTGACCGAATTGAAAAAGGTTTCGGCCAGTTCCGGCTGCTTGTGGCCGGACAGCAGGCCGATATAGTGCAGCTTGATTTCGCGCCAGACGTGCTCGGCCAATTCCTCGGGCGCGTAATCGTCTTCCAGCGCGTGCACGGCTTCCTGCACGCGCCGGTCATAGTAATCGATGCGTTCGCGCGCGGCGCGCTGGGCGACGGCCCAGTCGGCACCGTCGAAATGGCGGCGCGCGGCCTGGCTGGCCGCGCGGAACAGGCGGTAATGCTTGTCGAAGCCGTCGAGAATACTGCGCGCGATGTCGAACGCGATTTGCGAAGACAGCAGTTTGGGGAACGTAACTTGTGTCATCGTTCGTCTCGCGCCTGGGTCTGGTGAGCGGCATAGGCAGGGTGGACAGCGGGCGCCCACCCTGCGACATCCATTACATCGTCTCGCCAAACAACTCGCGCCCGATCAGCATGCGGCGGATTTCGCTGGTTCCCGCGCCGATTTCGTAGAGCTTCGCATCGCGCCAGAGACGACCGACCGGATACTCGTTGATATAGCCATTCCCGCCCAGGGTCTGGATCGCTTCGCCCGCCATCCAGGTCGCCTTTTCGGCGCTGTACAGGATCGCGCCGGCGGCGTCCTTGCGCAGGGCGCGGATCGCGGCGGCGTTGGTGGCGCGGTCGCAGGCCTGGCCGACCGCGTACACATAGGCGCGGCAAGCCATCATGGTCGAATACATGTCGGCCAGTTTGCCTTGCATCAGCTGGAATTCGCCGATCGCCTGGCCGAACTGTTTACGTTCGTGAATATAAGGAACGACCGCGTCCATGCAGGCGGCCATGATGCCGAGCGGGCCGCCGGAGAGCACGGTGCGCTCGAAGTCGAGGCCCGACATCAGGACGTTGACGCCCTTGCCGACGCCGCCCAGCACGTTTTCAACCGGCACTTCGCAATCCTGGAATACCAGTTCGCCCGTGTGCGAGCCGCGCATGCCGAGCTTGTCGAGTTTTTGCGCGATCGAGAAACCCTTGTAGCCTTTTTCGATCAGGAAGGCGGTCATGCCGCGCGGACCGGCTTCCAGGTCGGTCTTGGCGTAGACCACCAGGGTGTCGGCGTCGGGACCGTTGGTGATCCACATCTTGTTGCCGTTCAAGACGTAATGGTCGCCCTTCAGGTCGGCGCGCAGCTTCATGCTGACCACGTCGGAGCCGGCGTTCGGCTCGGACATCGCCAAGGCGCCGATGTGCTCGCCCGAAATCAGCTTGGGCAGGTATTTTTGTTTTTGTTCTTCGGTGCCGTTGCGCTTGATCTGGTTGACGCACAGGTTCGAGTGGGCGCCGTAGGACAGGCCGACAGAGGCCGAGGCACGCGAGATTTCTTCCATCGCCACGATATGGGCCAGGTAGCCCATGTTGGCGCCGCCGTATTCCTCGCTGACCGTGATGCCGAGCACGCCGAGCTCGCCCATCTTGCGCCACAGGTCCATCGGAAACTGGTCGCTGCGGTCGATCTCGGCAGCGCGCGGCGCGATTTCGGCCGCGGCAAACTGTTGGACTGCTTCGCGCAGCGCGGCGATGTCTTCGCCATGGTCAAAGGTCAAGCCTGGAAGATGCAGCATGTCGTCCTCTCGGTGAACGGGGTATATAGATGGTCACTTGGCATGATACTCGCGTGTGACGTTAACGTAAACGTCAAGTAGCGGCAGCCGCAAGGCGTGACGCTGTTGACGCTCAGGCGGCCTGGCTGGCGCTGCCCGCCGCGTCCTCGGCAGCGGCCGGGGTGGCGCTGTCGGCCAGCAGGCGGCGGCATTCTTCCTCGTGCGCGGAAATTTCCTCGAGCGCCATCTCGATGTCGGCGCGTTGCTGCTCGAGCGTTTCGCGCTGGTGCGACAAGACGCCCAGGAAACGGTCGATTTGCGCCGTCGTGTCCTTGGGCGACTCGTACATATCGACGATGCTCTTGATTTCCGACAAGGTCAAGCCGAGGCGCTTGCCGCGCAGCGTCAGTTTCAGACGGGTGCGGTCGCGCGGCGTGTAGACGCGGTTGCGTCCGCCGACGCCTTCGCGGCTCGGGCTTAATAACCCCTGGTCTTCGTAAAAGCGGATGGCACGCGCGGTGATGTCGAATTCGCGCGCCAGTTCGGCGATGGTGTAGGTCGTCGTGGGCATGGAAATGCGGCTGAAAGTGGCAGTTCGGAGAATCGCTTAAAATTCCCAGGTCGATGTTTTCCGTTTACGTCAACGTCAACGTCAACATCGAACACATTGTAGCGCGCCCGCATTGCATAACCACGAAAGATTGTCGAACATGAATCCGCTCGAATCCCAGCTCGTTTATCCCTTCGCCGACGAATTGCCGGCCCCCGGCGCCGTGCGCGAGGTGGCGCCGGGCCTGGGCTGGCTGCGCATGCCGCTGCCGTTCGCGCTCGATCACATCAACCTGTGGCTGCTGCGCGACGAGCGCGAAGGACGCAGCGGCTACACGGTGATCGATTGCGGCGTCGCCAGCGACGCCACCCGCGCCGGCTGGGAGCAGGTGTTCGCCGGCGCCATGGCCGATGCGCCGGTGCTGCGCGTGCTGGCTACCCATTGCCACCCGGATCATGTCGGCCTGTCGGGCTGGCTGTGCGAGCGTTTCCAGGCGCCGTTCTGGCTGACGGCCGGCGAATTCGGCTTCGCGCGCATGATGGCGGCCGCCTTGCCGGGCGTGGACGGGCCGTCGGCGATTCCCCATTTCGAACGCCATGGTTTAGTCGATCCCGCCATGCTCGAGCAGATGCGCAGCCGCCGCAATTACTACCCGTCGCTGGTGCCCGGCGTCCCGGCCGCCTACACGCGCCTGCAGGACGGCCAACTGGTGGAAATCGGCGATGCGCGCTGGCGCGTGATCACGGGCTTCGGCCATTCGCCGGAACACGCTTCGCTCTACTGCGACGCCTTGAACGTGCTCATTTCGGGCGACATGGTCTTGCCGCGCATTTCGACGAATGTCTCGGTGTTCGCCGTCGAACCGGAGGGCAACCCGCTGCAGCAATACCTCGATTCGCTCGACAAATTCGCCGACCTGCCCGCCGACGTGCTGGTGCTGCCCTCGCACGGCAAACCCTTCCGCGGCCTGCATACCCGCATCGCCCAGCTGCGCGAGCACCACGTGGCACGCCTGGCCGAAGTGCAGGAAGCCTGCCGCCAGCCGGTCAGCGCGATGGACATCGTGCCGCTCATGTTCCGGCGCCCGCTCGACGCCCACCAGCTCAGCTTTGCCTTGGGCGAGGCACTCGCGCACCTGCACAAACTTTGGAATGATGGTATGTTAAAGCGTGTAACCGGAGGCGATGGCGTGATCCGCTTCCACCTGACCTGAACGCATTCTTGCCGGGTCCGCCAGGGGCGCCCGCCCCCGGATTCGGTGCAACGGCGCAGCCGCCGACGACGCGTGCCGCACGCGACCGATTTGTTTCTATGCAGGAACAAACAAGCTACATTCATGCACTTTAGAAATTTTGTGGCATGATTCGCAGCTTGTGCGAAAACCTTCGCCAATTTCCACTTCTTTGTTAAGTCACTGACCTGATGAATGTCACAAGCGGTCCTTCGGGGCTAGCGACTGACTTTTATGGTCGAGCATGAAATAGTGCCATCATGAATTCCACGAACGAACGGGAGAGCTTTAGTGAGCGTCTCCAGCAAGCGCTGAAAAACGCCCATTATTCACCGGACAGCCCGACCCGCCTGGCGCGCGAATTTAACATTCGCTTCGAAGGCCGGCCGATTACCGTGCATGCTGCCCGCAAGTGGCTGGTGGGCGAGGCGATTCCGACCCAGGAAAAGTTGCGCATGATTGCGCAATGGCTGGGCGTCCCGGCCGACTGGCTGCGTTTTGGCGGTCCCGAGACCCCGGGCGCGCAAGCCGAGGGCGGCGCCAGCGCGCGCTTCGAATCGGCCGACGTCAAGCTGATCGCCGACCTGCAGCGCCTTGACGAGCATCACCGTCAGCTGGCACGCGAGTTCATCCGCATGCTGGTACGGATGAACCACCAACCGACGCCCAAGTAAGCGTCCGCCTTCTTCCAGGCTGCGTTTCCTCTTACAAATTTTCTTCCCGGGCAGGCAGTACAAATTGTCCGGACTGGCGCATAATCGACCTGTCACAGCCGAGGAACGTGCGCCAATGAAAAGCAATTACATGAACACCGCCCAGCTGAAAGAGCTCATGACGGCGCCGCCGATGACGGCCGCGCGCCATGCGGAGGTGATGCGTAAACGCATCGCCCAGCGCAGGATGCTGGAGGAAGCAAGGGAATTGAAGAAGGCCGGCGACAGCGATTACATGAAGCGCTGAGTCGCGGGCGCTGTTAGCTGTCCGGCGTGCCGCGCATGCCGGACCAGCGGGGCGCGGCGGCATTCTCGAGGCCGAACAAATCGAGCACGCGGTCGAGCGTGTGGTCCACCATCTCGTCGATGCTGGCCGGGCGGTGATAAAAGCTCGGGAGCGGCGGGAAGATGATGCCGCCCATTTCCGTCACCGCCGTCATATTGCGCAGGTGCGCCAGGTTGAATGGCGTTTCGCGCACCATCAGCACCAGGCGCCGCCGTTCCTTGAGGACGACATCGGCCGCGCGTGCGACCAGGTTGTCCGCCAGGCCATGGGCCACGGCGGCCAGCGTCTTCATCGAGCAGGGCGCAATCACCATGCCGTCGCTCTGGAACGAGCCGCTGGCAATCGACGCACCGATTTCCCGATTTTTATGCACGACGTGGGCCAGGGCCTCGACCTCCTTGCGCTGCATCCCGACTTCCTGGTGCAGCGTGAGCGAGGCGGCGTCCGAGACCACCAGGTGGGTCTCGACGCCGGGAACGCCGCGCAGGCGTTCAAGCAGGCGCACGCCATAGACCGCGCCGGTCGCGCCGGTGATGCCGACAACGATCCGGCGTGGTCTCGGATCAGGCATTCTTCGGGAACATGGCTTGCAGTTCGCCGGAAGCGTACATCTCGTTCATGATGTCGGTGCCGCCGATGAACTCGCCGTTCACGTACAGCTGGGGAACGGTCGGCCAGTTCGAATAGTCCTTGATACCCTGGCGCACTTCCGGATCTTCCAGCACGTTCACGGTGGCGATGTTATCGACGCCGCAGGCCTTCAGGATCTGGATGGCGCGGCCCGAGAAGCCGCATTGCGGAAATTGCGCAGTGCCCTTCATGAACAGCACGACCGGGGTGGTGGTCACGGTTTCTTTGATCCAGGTTTGTACGTCGCTCATGTGCTTGCCTTCGGTGAGAATTGGGGGGATGCCGACATTCTATAAGAAATCGACCGCGGCGGTGCGCCGCAAGCGCCCGCTCCCCGTGCTGGAGCGCCGATGGCGAGTGCGGTATGATCGCCCGCTTTATTTACTACCAACTATTCAGGATTGTTCATGCAACAACAGCCCAAGATCGCGCCCTCGGCCGGTTTCAATTTGATGCTCGCCGCCGTGCTCGGCTTCATCGGCCTGTACGACCTCGTCAGCGGCATCACGCGCGATGGCGCCGGCGTCTTCATGACCGGCCTGGCGATGACGATCTACGCCGCCGTCCTGCTGCGCGACGCCGTATCTATCAAGAAAACCGGGCAGCCGGCGCTGACGCGCGCGCGCATGAACAAGATCGGCCTGGCCTGCCTGGCGCTGTACGTGGCGGGGGTGCTGGTGAAGCGGGTGCCGGAACTGGCGCAGTTGTTTGCTTGATCCATCCAGGGTGGACTCCCGAGTCCACGCGGTAAGCGCTCGCTTGGCGAGACCAACCGACTCGGCGCCGCCCACGTACTGTCGGGATCGAGCGGCGTCCGAACCATCGCTTACTTTTTCAGCTTGGCAAACGCCGCCGCCATGGCGCCGGCCGCATCCTGGGCGGCGGGGCGGTCCTGGCGCTGGTGCTGGGCCACGCGCTTGCGGTCCTCGCGGTCGCCGCGCTGCTGCGGCTGGGCGCCCGGCTGCGGCGCCGCATCGGTCAGGCGCATGGTCAGCGCGATGCGCTTGCGCTTGGGATCGACTTCGAGCACCTTGACCTTGACGACTTGCCCCGCTTTCACCACCGTGTGCGGGTCCTTGACGAAGGTGTTCGACAGCGCGGAAATGTGGACCAGGCCATCCTGGTGCACGCCGATGTCGACGAAGGCGCCAAATGCCGCGACGTTGGTCACGACCCCTTCCAGGATCATGTCCGGACGCAGGTCGCCAATCTCCTCGACGCCCTCTTTGAATGTCGCCGTCGTGAATTCCGGGCGCGGATCGCGGCCCGGCTTTTCCAGCTCTTTCAAAATGTCGGTTACGGTCGGCACGCCGAATTTGTCGTCCGCATACTTGGCCGGATTCAGGCTCTTGATCAAGCCGCTGTCGCCGACCACCGCCTTCATGTCGCGTTTCACGTCGGCCAGGATTTTTTGCACCACCGGATAGGATTCCGGGTGCACCGCCGACGCGTCCAGCGGATTTTCTCCGCCCATCACGCGCAGGAAACCGGCGGCCTGCTCGAACGTCTTGTCGCCCAGGCGCGGTACGGCTTTTAAGGCTGCGCGCGAGGCGAACGCGCCCTTCAGGTCGCGGTAGGTGACGATGCTCTGGGCTACGCTCGACGACAAGCCCGAGACCCGCGCCAGCAGCGGCGCCGAGGCGGTATTCACGTCGACGCCGACCGCGTTCACGCAATCCTCGACCACGGCGTCGAGCGAGCGCGCGAGCTGGGTCTGCGAGACGTCGTGCTGGTACTGGCCGACGCCGATCGATTTCGGATCGATTTTCACCAGTTCCGCCAGCGGATCTTGCAGCCGGCGCGCGATCGACACCGCGCCGCGGATCGAGACATCCATGTCGGGCAGCTCGCGCGAGGCGAATTCGGAGGCCGAATACACGGAGGCGCCCGCTTCCGAGACGACGATTTTCGTCAGTTTCAGTTCCGGGCGCGCCTTGATCAGGTCCTGCGCCAATTTGTCCGTCTCGCGCGAAGCGGTGCCGTTGCCGATCGAGATCAGCGAGACATTGTGCCTGGAGGCCAACTGGGCCAGCACGTGCAGCGATCCATCCCAGTCGTTTCGCGGCTGGTGCGGATAAATCGTCGCCGTGTCGACCACCTTGCCGGTGGCGTCGACCACCGCCACCTTGACGCCGGTACGCAGGCCCGGGTCCAGGCCCATGGTGGCGCGCTGTCCCGCAGGCGCAGCCAGCAGCAGCGCCTTTAAATTGCGCGCGAACACGTTGATGGCGTCGAGTTCGGCTTTTTCGCGCAGGGCGCCCATCAATTCCGTTTCGATATACATGAAGCTTTTCACGCGCCAGGTCCAGCGCGCCGTGTCGAGCAGCCATTTGTCGGCCGGGCGGCCCGCGCCTTTGATCCCGAAGCGGACCGCGATGCGGCTTTCGCAGGGATTGTGCGGCGCATCCCATTTCGGTTTTTCCGCTTCCGTGTCCAGGCGCAGCACGACGTCGAGCATGCCTTCGCGGCGGCCGCGCATCAGGGCCAGCGCGCGGTGCGAGGGGACGCTCGCGAGCGGCTCCGCGTAGTCGAAATAATCGGCGAATTTTTCGCCTTCGTCCTGCTTGCCGGCCACTACCTTGGATTCGACCACGCCGTGATCGCGCACGTATTCGCGCAGCGCCTGGAGCAGCGTCGCGTCTTCGGCGAAGCGCTCCATCAGGATCTGGCGCGCGCCGTCGAGCGCCGCCTTGGTGTCGGGCACGCCCGGGTTATTCACCCCGTCGGCATTGCTGAACGGGTCGCGCAGATAGCTGGCCGCTTCCTGTTCCGGGTCGCGCGTGGGGTCGGCCAACAAATCGTCGGCCAAGGGGGCCAGGCCCGCTTCGACCGCGATCTGCGCCTTGGTGCGGCGCTTCTGCTTATACGGCAAATACAAATCCTCGAGCCGGGTTTTGTCCTCGGCCAGGGCGATCAATTGCAGCAATTCCGGCGTCATCTTGTTCTGCTCGGTGATCGAGGCGATGATCGCGCTTCTCCGCTCTTCCAGCTCGCGCAGGTAGCGCAAGCGCTCTTCCAGCAGGCGCAGCTGGATGTCGTCGAGGCCGCCGGTGGCTTCCTTGCGGTAGCGCGCAATAAACGGGACGGTGGCGCCTTCATCCAGCAGGGCGATGGCGGCGGCGACTTGCGCCGGCTTGGCGGCCAGTTCGATGGCGAGGCGTTGTTCGATGGAAGGCAGCATGGGGCACATATTTCCGTGAGTCAGGCGGGCAGTGTTACCCAAACGCGTGCCAAGCGCCAGTCTTGACAGCGGCTGTCAGGCATGCCGATGTCAGGCGCGGTGCGGGGCGCGCACTTGCCGGATGCGCAACAGCAGCCGCAACACCGCATACGCCAGGAAGGCGAAATACGTCAGGTAAATCGTGCCCAGGATAATTAGCGAAGGCAGCGACAAGTTCGCTGCCAGATCGCCTTTCTTGGTCAAGATCATCATCATGAAAGCGGGCAGGGCGCTGCACACGAGGAGGGCGACCACGCGCTGGAATTTCCTCGCTTTCGAGCTGCCGTCAGTAAAAATCTCGGGTGCACGGCTGCCCGCCAGCGGGATACACCAGTAATGCCAGCCGCAGCTGGTGGCGGCCAGTTTCCAGCCGGCGTCCTGCATCAGCTGCATGAACTCGGCGTTTTGCTGGTTTGAAAAATCGAGCCGGTAGACCATGTCGGCCGGGGCGCCGCGGCGGAAGGTCCAGAAACAGAAGGGGTTCACATCCACCAGGTGCAGGCCCTGGCGCGCCATCGCGCGCAGCCAGGCTTCCTGTTCTTCATCCTGGTGGGCCCAAAACAGTTTGAATCTGGTCACCTTCGCATTTTTCATGCCGCTTCCCCCTTTACCTGTGTCGTCAGCGCAAACTGCCCGTTGCGCACCATGATGGCCAGGCGCCGTACCTGTTCGGCCAGCACCCGCCTGCCTTTATTCGTCAGCGCATAGGTCTTGCGCCGCTCCTCTTCGCTGACCTTCTCGATCAGGCCCTGCTTTTCCAGCGTGCCGAAGGCGCCGTACAGCGTGCCGGGGCCAATCACGACATTGCCTTCGCTCATGCTTTCCACCTTTTGCATCAAGGCGTAGCCGTGCAGCGGTTCGTCGAGTGCGGCCAGCACGTAATACGTCGCTTCCGACAGGGGCAGCAGCTTTGCAAAATCGACGTCCACTTGCGCTCCCGGTTTCTATGTCGAGTATCGACATATCGTGTCTCGATATACTAGCAGCGCGTATTCGCTTGTCAACGCATTTATTTTGCGGCGCCGCGACCCGTGTCTTTCACGGGACAAATCTTTCGCGGCGTAAAGATTTCTCCAAAACGTGAGATCACAAACAAAACTGAAGTGCCCGTATGAGAGATAATGGTGGTTGTTGTTTTTTTTCATACAGGTTCAGGGACCCAATGCACACAGTTGATTACCCACGCGAACACGCGAGCGATGCCCCGGCACCGCGTGCGACGCCGGCCCGCGCGCCCGCACTGCCCGCACCGGTGGCGACCTGGCTGCAGCGGGTCGAGGCAGCGGCGCATCCGCAACCGAAGCTGAATGCTGAAGTCCCCGATCCGAAGACCATCCAGTACAAATTCGTGTATGTGATGGCCCCGACCAGCGGCGGGCGCCATGTGGCGCTGTGCCTGTGCAAGGCGCGCCTGCGCCCGAACGGGGAAGTGGCCGCCGCCAGCCCCGTCAACGAAGTGTTTTCGCTGCTGTCGGCGCCCCCCGCCTATCTCGAGGGCGAAGACGAAGACCTGGTGCGCTTCTTTATCGCCATGCGCAGCGGCGCTTCGCAAAGCACCAGCGCGACCGAGCCCAAGGGCAAAGTGGGCGCCATCCTGCTCGACCTCCTGCTGCGCCAAGGGAAACTGCTGTGGGCAAATTCCTGGGCCGACATGGCGAACGGTCTGGTCTATCCGCTGCAGGCCGGCCCGAACCGCCAGGCGAACCTGGCCTGGCGCGACGAAGGCCGCGCCGCCAAGCTCGGCTGGTCGGTGGAGCCGGCCAATGGCGCCAATCACCCCGGCGCCGACTTGATCGACTACATGCTGCCGACCGATCCGCCGTGGTATATCGACAACCTGTCCTGCGGTCCCTTGAGCCTGAACCGGGGCGGGGTCGACATTTCGCTGGCCGAACTGCAAGCCCTGGTGGCGCAAGCGCCTGTGTTGACCGGCAACGATAAAAAGCGGGTGTCGCAGCTGCTGCTGGCCCATGGTTTGCAGGAACTGATGCCGCTTCCGCAGCCGCTCACGCAGCGCCTGCGCAGCGACGTCACGCCGCAGCCCTTCCTGCTGCTCGACGCGGTGACCCTGGCCGACACCGGCACCCAGCGCTGGCATGATTTCGCCGTGCTGTCCTTCGATTACGACGGCCAGCGCGTTTCCTTCGATCCCTCCCAGCGCGTGGTGCGCCAGATTGGCGACGTCACCGAAATCATCGAGCGCGACGCCGAAGCCGAAAGCAAGGCACTCGATCAGCTGGCTGAACTCGGCTTTCGCAAGCCGGCCACCACGCCCTTGTCGGCCGTGGCCGGCGCCGTCCAGCTCGAGAGCCAGGCGCACTGGCTGCGCTTCGCGGAAAGCCAGCTCGACGCGCTGTCGGACGCCGGCTGGCACCTGCAAAAGTCGGCCAAGTACCGCTACGACGTGGTGCCGGTCGAAGACTGGTATGCCGAGATCGACGAGCCGGAAGAAGCCGGTAAAGCCTGGTTCGAGCTGGAACTGGGCATCGTCGTGAACCGCCAGCGCGTGCCGCTGCTGCCGGTGCTGGTGCAAATGATTCGCAACGCGCCGATGGATTTCGACCCGGCCGTGCTTGCCGCCCATGGCGAAACCGACCAGATGCTGGCGACCCTGCCCGAAGGCATGCGCGTGGCCCTGCCCTGGGCGCGTGTAAAACCGATCCTGGCGACGCTGGGCGAGTTGTATTTCAACGACAAGATCAAGCAGCGCGTACGCCTGTCGACGCTCGACGCGAGCCGCCTGGAAGAACTGGCGCGCGGCGTCGCGCTGCGCTGGTTCGGCGGCGAACAATTGCGCGAGACGGGCCGCAAGCTGAGCCAGTTCGGTTCCGTCAAAAAAGTGGCGGCGCCGGCCGGCCTGCAAGCGACGCTGCGCGACTACCAGCTCGACGGCTTGTCGTGGATGCAATTCCTGCGCGAATACGACCTGGCCGGCATCCTGGCCGACGACATGGGTCTCGGCAAAACGGTGCAAACCCTGGCCCACATCCTGACCGAAAAAGAGGCAGGCCGCCTGACCAGCCCGGCCCTCGTCATCGCGCCGACCAGCCTGATGACGAATTGGCAGGAAGAAGCCGCGCGCTTTGCCCCGAGTTTGAAGGTGCTGCTGCTGCAGGGCAAAGAGCGGGTCGATCTGTTCGACCAGATCGCGCAAGCCGATATCGTGCTGACCACCTACGCGCTGCTGCCGCGCGACGAGGAAAAACTGCGCGAGCACCACTATCACCTGGTGATCCTGGACGAATCGCACTACATCAAGAACACCCGCTCGAAAGCGGCGCAGACGGCCGGATCGCTGGAAGCGAATCACCGCCTGTGCCTGACCGGCACGCCGCTGGAAAATCACCTGGGCGAACTCTGGTCGCAATTCCACTTCCTGCTGCCGGGCCTGCTGGGCGAAGAAAAATCCTTCAACACCCAGTTCCGCCACCCGATCGAACGCCAGGACGATCCCGTGCGGCGCATGTTGTTGAACCGCCGCATCCGTCCCTTCCTGCTGCGTCGCACGAAAGACAATGTTGCCAAGGAACTGCCGCAAAAGACGGAAATGGTGCGCCGGGTCGAACTGACCGGGCCGCAGCGCGACCTGTACGAAACCGTGCGCCTGGCGATGGACAAGAAGGTGCGCGAGGAAATCGACCGCAAGGGCGTGGCGCGCAGCCAGATCGTGATCCTGGAAGCCTTGTTGAAACTGCGCCAGGTCTGCTGCGACCCGCGGCTCGTCAAAACCATGCCGTCGAAGAAAAACACGGCGGCGATCTCGGCCAAGCTGATCGACCTGATGCAGATGGTCGACGACTTGTTGGAAGAAGGCCGCAAGATCCTCGTGTTCTCGCAATTCACCAGCATGCTGGCGCTGATCGAAGAGGAATTGACGGCGCGCGGTATCCGCTACGCCATTCTCACCGGCGAGACGCGCGACCGCTCGGCGCAAGTGGCCGCCTTCCAGCAGGGCGCAGTGCCGATCTTCCTGATCAGTTTGAAGGCCGGCGGTGTCGGCCTGAACCTGACGGCGGCCGATACCGTCATCCACTACGATCCGTGGTGGAATCCGGCGGCGGAAAACCAGGCCACCGACCGCGCCTGGCGCATCGGCCAGGATAAACCGGTGTTCGTGTATAAATTGATCGCGAAAGGCACGCTGGAAGAAAAAATCCAGTTGCTGCAGCAAAAGAAATCGGAGCTGGCAAACTCGATCCTGGCCGAAGGCGAATCGCAAAAGATGGCGCTTACCCAGGAAGATTTGCAGGCGATCTTCGCGCCGCTGGCCGAACAGTAAGCTTGTCCGGACACCGTGGAATGCCCGCCGCAAGCGGGCATTTTTTCGCCGATTCGTCATTTACATGCGCACTGAACAGGATTTGGCGATATTGACGGTGAAATGAAAGATATTGAACATATTTGCCAAGAAGGCAACTTTAATCAATCAGCAGCGCTACAACGCTGATCTATACAAACTCGCATTCCGAGCGATATACTCTTCGGCGGCTCCCATTCGGGCCGCCCGATATTTCCCTTTTTGGAAGGTGTGAGATGAACCGCAGCGCCAGCATCGACAGTTCCGGCAATGCCGGCATGGCGCTGTCCGAACAGTTCCGTGTCATCGCCGAAATCGGCGGCGACATCGCCTTCAGCATCGATTGCGCCAGTGGCGCGCTGCGCTATATCAGCCCTTCCATCGAACAATTAATTGGCTATTCCCCGAGCGAAGTGGCGGCCGGCATTGGCGCCGGCGCCGACGGTCCGCTGGCGGCCCTCTGCGCCGGCTTGCCGGAACGCCTGCGGCGCCTGCGCGCGGGCGACCGCAGCCGCCTGCGCCTGGTGCGCGAGACCGAATTCCACGGCGCCCTCGGGTATCCGGTGCCGGCCGAGATCATCTCGTGCGTGCTGTGCGGCGACGATGGCGAACCGCAGGCGCTGGTCGGGCTGGTGCGCGACCTGTCGCCGCGGCGTCTGCGCGAAGCCGAGCAAAAGCGCTTCGCCAGCATGCTGAACCACGAATTTCGCACGCCGCTGTCGACCATCGACGGCGCCATCCAGCGCCTGGAAGCGACCAGCGCCCATGCCGACGAGGCGACCCGCGCGCGCTACCGCAAGATCGCGCTGGCCACCGACCGCCTGATCGGCATGCTCGACGATTATTTGTCGCCCGAGCGCATGGCCGGCATCGGCAGCGAGCGCCAGCCGACCTCGCTGGCGCCGCGCGCCTTGCTCGAAGAGGGCGCCGAACAGTTGCGCGCGGCCGGACGCATCGCCAGCATCCAGGCGCGCGAACTGCCCGAGGCCCTGCGTTGCGAACCGGAAGGCATGCGCCTGGCACTCAAGGTCCTGATCGACAATGCGATCGCTTATTCGCCGCCCACCTCGCCCGTCGTGTTGCAGGGCCGCCTGGCCGCCAGCGGCATCGAATTGTCGGTGCGCGACCATGGGCCGGGGGTGGCGCCGGACGAACAGGCATGTGTATTCGATAAATTCTATCGCGGCCGCAACGCCGACGGCATGCCGGGCAGCGGCCTGGGCCTGTACATGGCGCGCTCGATCGTCGAAGTGCATGGCGGCCTGCTCAGTTTGATGTCCCCCGCCGGCGGCGGTGCCGAGTTCCGCATCTGGCTGCCGGTCGCCGGCGCGAAGCAGCTTGCGCGGCAAGGCGCCAGCCCTGATAATCGCGCGCCGGTCCCGGCAATGGCCCTGCCACCCGCTGGCAACCCACAATAAAGAAGATGGCTTACCCATGACGCAGATACTGATTGTGGAAGACAACGGCGATTACGCCGGCGACATGGCCGACTTCCTGCGCGAGCTCGACCATGATGTGACGGTCGCCACGTCCGCCGGCGAGATGTGGGCCGCGCTGACGCGCACCCCGGCCGCCGTCGTCGTGCTCGACCTCGGCCTGCCCGACGAAGACGGCTTTACGGTGATCCCGCGCATGCGCCAGCTGTACCCGGAAATCGGTTTATTGGTGCTGACCGGGCGCGTCGCGTTCGACAACCGCATCCTCGGCCTGCAGCTCGGCGCCGACCATTATTTGACGAAACCGATCAAATTCCCGGAACTGGCCGCCCATATCGAGGCGCTGGGGCGCCGCGTGCGTCCCGCCGAACCGGCCCCGGCGCCCGTGAAATGGACGCTGCGCGTTTCCGCGCGCCAGCTCGAGCTGATGGATAAAGTCATCGACCTGACGGAAAAGGAATTCAATTTCCTGCACCTGCTGACGATTAACACCCGTCCCGTGCCGCGCGCCACCATCGTGGCGGGCATGGGCGGCGACGATCCCGACGCCAGCCGCCGCGTCGACATGCTGGTGTATCGCCTGCGCAAGAAGACGCGCACGGCCCTGGGCCAGGAGTTGCCGCTGCGTAGCGCGTACGGCGAGGGATACAGTTTATCGGCGGGATTCACGCTCGCCTGAGCCAGGGTGGACGCGGGCGTCCAGCCTGCAAATCGGGGACATGGTCGGGCCTGAACCCGGCCGCCGCCAAATCAATGGGGGACATGGTGCCATCGGCGCGCTAGAATAGCGGCCATCCGCTTTTCTACCTGCGACCATGGCCCGCCAACCCCGCCTCATCCTCCCCAAGCAGCCGCACCACATTCTCCAGCGCGGCAACGACCGCCAGCTGATCTTCCGCGCGCCGGAAGACTACCAGCGTTTCCTCGCCTGGCTGGGCGAAGCGGCGCGCTTCTACCGCGTCGCGCTGCACGCCTACGCGCTGCTGCCGACCCACTTGCACCTGCTGGCCACGCCCGAGACGCAAGCGGGGCTGGCGGCGATGATGCAAAAGCTCGGCCGCTTCTATGTTCCCTGGTACAACGCCAAATACGACCGCGCCGGCGGCCTGTTCGAGGGGCGCTTCCGCACCGCCGTGGTCGATACCGATGTGCACTTCCTGATGTGCAGCCGGTTCATCGAGTTGGCGCCCGTGCGCGAAGGAGAAAGCGGCGCGGCGGCCGCCTACCCCTGGTCGAGCTACCGGCACCATGCCGGCATCCACGCGGACCCTGTGATCACCGACCACGCCCAGTTCTGGGGATTGGGCAATACCCCCTTCCAGCGCGAGGCGGCCTATATCACGCTGGTGGAGCAGGGGATTGCCGCCGACGAACTGGCGTCGATCGCCGGCGCCGTCCAGAAAGGCCAGCCGCTCGGTGGCCAGGCATTCAAACTGGAGCTCGAACGCAAGACCCAGCGCCGCATCCTGCCGGCCAAGCGCGGCCGTCCGTTCAAGACGCCGACACCCGCCGAGCCTGATGACTAAGAACCTATCCCAGTAGGGAATGAGTCGTTGCTGACGCGCCTGACAAGCGGCTGCTGCGTTGCTCGTCGTTGCATGGCTCGCCATGCGGCCTCCTCGCGCCTTGCCCCCGCTTGCCATGCATCGTCATCAACTTCCTCCTCCCTACTGGGATAGGTTCTAAGCAGCAGCAATTTTCTGCTGCCGAAGCGCGCCGTATTCAAATTTCCGCAGGGAACAATCCCCTCATTTTTACGGAATCGATCCTGTCCCTATTTATTTAATCGGTAGCGGATGGGGGATTTAATTCGACTCCGACCCTTATTGTTCCTCTTGCCGTCTTTGTTGCATTGCACTATTCTCGACCTTCACCCCTGAAAAAGCTGTGGAGAGTCCCGATGATTGCCCAAGGTTTATACGATCCCGCCAATGAACACGATGCCTGTGGCGTTGGATTCATTGCCCATATCAAAGGCAACAAAAGCCATTCCATCATCGATCAGGGGCTATTGATCCTGAAGAACCTGGATCACCGGGGCGCCGTCGGCGCCGATGCCTTGATGGGCGACGGCGCCGGCATCCTGATCCAGATTCCCGACCAGTATTTCCGCGACGAGATGGCCAAGCAGGGCGTCGAGCTGCCGCCGCCCGGCGAATACGGGGTCGGCATGGTCTTCCTGCCGAAGGAACACGCCTCGCGCATCGCCTGCGAACAGGAAATCGAGCGTGCCGTGCGCATCGAAGGGCAAGTCGTGCTCGGCTGGCGCAATGTGCCGGTCGACGAGGCGATGCCGATGTCGCCCACCGTGCGCGCCAAGGAACCGGTGATTCGCCAGATTTTTATTGGCCGCGGCCCCGACATCATGGTCACCGACGCCCTCGAACGCAAACTCTACGTGATCCGCAAATCCTCGGGCCACGCGATCCAGGCCTTGAAACTTTTGCACGGCAAGGAATTCTTCGTGCCCTCGATGTCGGCGCGCACCATCGTCTATAAAGGCTTGCTGATGGCCGACCAGGTCGGCGTCTACTATAAAGATTTGCAGGATCCGCGCTGCGTCTCGGCCCTGGCCCTGGTGCACCAGCGTTTTTCGACGAATACCTTCCCCGAATGGCCGCTGGCCCACCCGTACCGCCTGATCGCCCACAACGGCGAGATCAATACCGTCAAAGGCAATTTCAACTGGACCCGCGCGCGCGAAGGCATGATGAAGTCGGCCGTGCTGGGCGACGACCTGCATAAACTGTTCCCCCTGATTTACGAAGGCCAGTCCGATACCGCCTGCTTCGACAATGCACTCGAATTACTGGTGATGGCCGGTTATCCGATCGCCCAGGCGATGATGATGATGATTCCCGAAGCCTGGGAAAACCATACCTCGATGGACGACAACCGCAAGGCCTTCTATGAATACCATGCGGCGATGATGGAGCCGTGGGACGGCCCGGCCGCGATGGCGTTCACGGACGGGCGCCATATCGGCGGCACGCTGGACCGCAATGGCTTGCGTCCGGCGCGCTATGTCGTTACCGAAGACGATCTGGTGGTGATGGCGTCCGAATCGGGCGTGCTGCCGATTCCGGAATCGCGCATCGTCAAGAAATGGCGTCTCCAGCCGGGCAAGATGTTCCTGATCGACCTGGAAGCGGGCCGCATCATCGACGACAAGGAACTGAAAGACACCTATTCGAACGCCAAGCCATATAAAGCCTGGATCAAGTCGGTGCGCATCAAGCTCAACGAAATCAAGCTGTCCGAATCGCAGCTGGCGCAAAACCGGGTCAAGGACACGCCGGCGCAAGGCGAAAAGGCGGCCATTTCCCTGCTCGACCGCCAGCAAGCCTTCGGTTACACCCAGGAAGACTTGAAATTCCTGATGGCGCCGATGGCGGTGCTGGGCGAAGAAGCGACCGGTTCGATGGGCAACGACTCGCCTCTGGCGGTGATGTCGAACAAGCTCAAACCTTTGTACAATTACTTCAAACAATTGTTTGCCCAGGTAACGAACCCGCCGATCGACCCGATCCGCGAAAGCATGGTGATGTCGCTGGTGTCCTTCATCGGTCCGAAACCGAACCTGCTCGACACGAACAACGTCAACCCGCCGATGCGCCTCGAGGTGTCGCAGCCGGTGCTCGGTTTCGACGACATGGCGCGCCTGCGCAACATCAGCATCCATACCGGCGGCAAGTTCAAGTCGTATGAACTCAATATCTGCTATCCGGTTGCCTGGGGCAAAGAGGGGATCGAAGCCTCGCTCGCCTCGCTCTGCGCGGAAGCGGTCGACGCCGTCAAATCCGGCCACAACATCCTGATCGTTTCGGACCGCGCGATCTCGACCGATGTGGTCGCGATTCCGGCCTTGCTGGCCACCTCCACCATCCACCAGCACCTGGTCGGGCGCGGCCTGCGCGCCTCGACCGGCCTGGTGGTGGAAACCGGTTCGGCCCGCGAAACCCACCATTTCGCGCTGCTCGCCGGTTATGGCGCCGAAGCCGTCCACCCCTACCTGGCCCTGGAGACCCTGGTCGACCTGGCCCAGCACCTGCCGCACGAAATGGACCCGGCTGCGGCCGCCTACAATTACACCAAGGCGATCGGCAAGGGCCTCATGAAGGTCATGTCGAAGATGGGCATCTCGACCTATATGTCGTATTGCGGCGCCCAGATCTTCGAAGCCATCGGCCTGAACAAATCGCTGGTCGACAAATACTTCCGCGGCACCTCGTCGACGGTGGAAGGGATCGGCCTGTTCGAAGTGGCGGAAGAGGCGCTGCGTCTGCACAACCTCGCCTTCGGTCCCGATCCGCTGCTGGCCAACGCCCTCGACACCGGCGGCGAATACGCCTTCCGCGTGCGCGGCGAAGACCATATGTGGACGCCGGACGCGATCGCCAAGCTGCAGCACTCGACCCGTGCCAACAATTTCAGCACCTATAAAGAGTACGCGCAGATCATCAACGACCAGAGCCGCCGTCACCTGACGCTGCGCGGCCTGTTCGAATTCAAGATCGACCCGAGCAAGGCGATTCCGCTGGGCGAAGTCGAGCCGGCCAAAGACATCGTCAAGCGTTTCGCCACCGGCGCCATGTCGCTCGGTTCGATCTCGACCGAAGCGCATGCCACGCTGGCGATCGCCATGAACCGGATCGGCGGCAAGAGCAATACCGGGGAAGGCGGCGAAGATCCGCGCCGCTACCTGAACGAATTCAAGGGTATCAAGATTGCCAAGGGCGAGACCCTGGCCTCGGTGCTGGGCGGCGACCGGGTGGCGGTCGATATGCCGCTCGAAGAGGGCGATTCGCTGCGCTCGAAAATCAAGCAGGTCGCCTCGGGCCGCTTCGGCGTCACCGCCGAATACCTGAATTCGGCCGACCAGATCCAGATCAAGATGGCGCAGGGCGCAAAGCCGGGAGAAGGCGGTCAGCTGCCCGGCCACAAGGTGTCGGAATACATTGCCTCCTTGCGCTTCTCGGTGCCGGGTGTCGGCCTGATTTCTCCGCCGCCGCACCACGACATTTATTCGATCGAAGACCTGGCGCAACTGATCCACGATCTGAAAAACGCGAATCCGCGCGCCTCGATTTCCGTGAAACTGGTCTCGGAAGTCGGGATCGGCACGGTGGCCGCGGGCGTCTCGAAAGCCAAGGCCGACCACGTGGTCGTCGCCGGCCACGATGGCGGCACCGGCGCCTCGCCGCTGTCCTCAGTGAAGCACGCGGGCACGCCGTGGGAACTGGGCCTGGCCGAAACCCAGCAGACCCTGGTGCTCAACGGGCTGCGCAGCCGGATCCGGGTCCAGGCCGACGGCCAGATGAAGACCGGGCGCGACGTCGTGATCGCCGCCATGCTCGGGGCCGACGAGATCGGTTTTGCGACGGCGCCGCTGGTGGTCGAAGGCTGCATCATGATGCGCAAGTGCCACCTGAACACTTGCCCGGTGGGCGTGGCCACGCAAGACCCGGTCTTGCGCGCCAAGTTCCAGGGCAAACCCGAGCACGTCGTGAATTACTTCTTCTTCGTCGCCGAAGAAGCGCGCCAGTTGATGGCCCAGCTCGGCATCCGGACCTATGATGAACTGATCGGCCGCGCCGACCTGCTCGATAAATCGAGCGCCATTACGCACTGGAAGGCGCAGGGCCTGGACTTCTCGAACATCTTCTATCAGCCGAAGACGGATTCCCAAAGCAACCTGTTCCATACCAGCGAGCAAGACCACGCGCTGGACCGCGCGCTCGACCATAAACTGATCGCGCAAGCCAAGGCCGCGCTGGAAAAGGGAGAACGCGTGTCCTTCATTTCTCCGGTACGCAACGTCAACCGCACGGTCGGCACCATGCTCTCGGGCGAAGTGGCCAAGCGTTACGGCCATGCCGGCTTGCCGGACGACACCATCCACATCCAGCTGCAAGGCACGGCCGGCCAGTCGGCGGCCGCCTTCCTGGCCGCCGGCATCACGCTCGACCTGGTGGGAGAGGGCAACGACTACGTCGGCAAGGGGCTCTCCGGCGGCCGCGTGATCGTGCGTCCGAACACGGAATTCCGCGGCTGGGCGGTGGACAACATCATTGTCGGCAATACCGTGCTGTACGGCGCGATTTCCGGCGAAGCCTTCTTCAATGGCGTGGCCGGCGAACGTTTCGCCGTTCGTAATTCCGGCGCGACGACGGTGGTCGAAGGCTGCGGCGACCACGGCTGCGAATACATGACCGGCGGCACGGTCGTCGTTCTGGGCGAGACCGGACGCAATTTCGCCGCCGGCATGTCGGGCGGCGTGGCCTATGTCTACGATCCGAAGGACGAGTTCGAGGGCCGCTGCAACACGACCATGGTGAACCTGGAACGGGTCGTATCGACCAAGGAACAGGGCGATGTCTCCGGCTGGCACAGCCAGAGCCGCGGGCTGGAGCGGGAATCGGACGAAGTCATCCTGCGCCGCCTGATCGAACGCCATTTCAAGTACACCGGCAGCACCCGTGCCCGCAACCTGCTCGACGACTGGGCCAACAGCCGCGGCAAGTTCGTCAAAGTCTTCCCGACCGAATACAAGCGCGCGCTGGAAGAAATGCACAACAGCAGCATGGAAGAAGCGAACGACAAGATCGAGCTGGCGGCTTGAGCGTACCTGGCACAAGATTAAAAGGATAAAACGTGGGCAAAATTACCGGCTTCATGGAATTCGAACGGCAGGAAGAAGATCACCTGGACCCTGCCGCACGCGTCAAGAACTACAAGGAATTCACCATCACCCTGAGCGACGGCCAGGCCAAGCTGCAAGGCGCGCGCTGCATGGATTGCGGCATCCCGTTCTGCAACACGGGCTGCCCGGTGAACAACCAGATCCCGGACTGGAACGACCTGGTGTATCACAACAATTACCGGGCCGCGATCGACAACCTGCATTCGACGAATAATTTTCCCGAGGTGACCGGCCGCATTTGCCCGGCGCCCTGCGAATCGGCGTGCACGCTCGGCATCAACGACGAGCCGGTCGGCATCAAGTCGATCGAGCGCAAGATCGCCGATGCCGCCTGGGAACACGGCTATGTCGTGCCGCAGCCGCCGTCGGTGAAAACCGGCAAGCGGGTCGCCGTGGTCGGTTCGGGCCCCGCCGGCCTGGCCGCCGCCCAGCAACTGGCGCGCGCCGGCCACGACGTGACGGTATTCGAGAAGAGCGACCGCATCGGCGGCCTGCTGCGCTACGGCATCCCCGACTTCAAAATGGAAAAGGGCTTGATCGACCGCAGGGTGGAACAAATGCAGGCCGAGGGCGTGACATTCCGCACCAGCGTCCTGATCGGCAAGGATTTCCCTGCCACGGTCAGCAACATGGCGCGCGACACGATCTTCCCCGAAACCCTGAGCGCCGATTTCGACGCCGTCGTCATGGCCGGCGGCGCCGAGCAGCCGCGCGATTTACCGGTACCGGGGCGCGAACTCAAAGGCGTGCATTTCGCGATGGATTTCCTGCCCCAGCAAAACCGGGTCAACGCGGGCGATAAACTGAAAGACCAGCTGAAAGCGACCGGTAAACACGTGGTCGTGATCGGCGGCGGCGATACGGGTTCGGACTGTGTCGGCACCTCGAACCGCCATGGCGCGGCCAGCGTCACCCAGTTCGAACTGATGCCGATGCCGCCCGAGCACGAAAACAAACCCCTGGTCTGGCCGTACTGGCCGACCAAGCTGCGCACTTCGTCCTCGCACGAGGAAGGCTGCGAGCGCGATTTCGCCGTGGCCACCAAACGCCTGGAAGGCAAGAACGGAAAAGTGGAAAAACTGATCGCCTGCCGCGTCGAATGGAAAGACGGCAAGATGGTCGAAGTGGCGGACAGCGAATTCGAGATGAAAGCCGACCTGGTGCTGCTGGCCATGGGCTTTGTTTCTCCGGTACAGCAGGTGCTGGACGCCTTTGGCGTGCAAAAAGATGCACGCGGCAACGCGCGCGCCACGACCGACGGCGAGACTTGCTACCAGAGTTCGGTGCCGAAGGTGTTCGTTGCCGGCGACATGCGCCGCGGCCAGTCGCTGGTCGTGTGGGCGATTCGGGAAGGTCGCCAGTGCGCCCGCGCGGTGGATGAGTTCTTGATGGGGGTCTCGGTCCTGCCGCGCTAAGGAAAACGGGCAAGACGCAAACGGTCGGGAATGGATGGTGGCGTGGGGACGCCACCATACCCAGAAACATTGATTCTAACCAACAAATCGAAAGCTTGTCATTTATGCATATCACAGCAAAAACAATGACTTGCGGAATGAAATAGCTGACTTTTAGGTTATTAGTGTTGTAGCAATACGTCGGAACCGGGATTGAAACGGGGCTGTCCCAAGCAGAGCTTGCCGTTTCTGCACTACAATACGAGATTCCCCAATCCGACTATCCCCCTGTGTCTAACCTTGTAGAAATACGTGATCTGGAGTTCGCCTACGGCGATCGCAAGATCCTGTCGAACCTGCGCATGGATTTCCCTCGTGGCAAGCTCATTGCCGTCATGGGTGGTTCCGGCTGCGGCAAGACCACGGTCTTGCGTCTGATTGGCGGGCAGATCCGTCCCCAGCGCGGCGCGGTCCGGGTCGGCGGCGAGGTCGTGCACGAGCTGCGCACCGATGGGCTGTATCGCCTGCGCCGCAAGATGGGCATGCTGTTCCAGTTCGGCGCCTTGTTTACCGACTTGACGATTTTCGACAACGTCGCCTTCCCGCTGCGCGAACATACCGATTTGCCGGAAGAGCTGATCCGCGACCTGGTGCTGATGAAGCTCAACGCCGTCGGCCTGCGCAACGCCTCGAAACTGAAACCGGGCGAAATTTCCGGCGGCATGGCGCGTCGCGTCGCCGTGGCGCGCGCGATTGCGCTCGACCCGGAACTGATCATGTACGACGAGCCCTTCGCCGGCCTCGATCCGATTTCGATGGGCCTGACCGCGAACCTGATCCGCAACCTGAACGATGCGCTCGGTTCCACCTCGATCCTGGTCTCGCACGATGTGAATGAAACCTTCGCCATCGCCGACTACGTGTATTTCATGTCGGCCGGCAAGATCGTCGCCGAAGGCACGCCGGCCGAGCTGCGCGTTTCGCAAGATCCTTACGTCAAACAATTCGTCAATGCCGAGCCCGACGGTCCGGTGCCCTTCCATTATCCGGGTAAATCGCTGGCCGACGACCTGGGATTGGGAGCCAAGCGATGATCCTGCGTTTCCTGGAAAGCGCCGGTGCCACCGTGCGCGAATCGATCGAGAGCCTGGGCTTTGCCACGCGCGCGTTTTTCAATTTGCTGCGCTTTGCCCCCGGCGCGTTCCGCCGTCCGGCCCTGATTTCCGAACAGATCCATTTTATTGGTAACTATTCGCTGGTCATCACCATCGTCTCCGGCCTGTTCGTTGGTCTCGTGCTGGGCCTGCAGTTCTACGTCAACCTGATCCAGTTCGGCGCCGAAGACAAGCTCGGTTCGCTGGTGGCGCTGTCGCTGATCCGCGAACTCGGCCCGGTGGTGACGGCCTTGCTGTTCGCGGGCCGCGCCGGTACTTCCTTGACCGCCGAAATCGGCCTGATGAAGGCCGGCGAACAGTTGTCGGCCATGGAAATGATGGCGGTCAACCCGGTGCAGCGCGTGCTGGCGCCCCGGTTCTGGGGTGGCGTGATCGCCATGCCGGTGCTGGCGGCCGTGTTCTCGGCGGTCGGCATCATGGGCAGCTACCTGGTCGCCGTCAAAATGCTGAGTCTGGATGAAGGCGCGTTCTGGTCGCAGATGCAGGCCGGCGTCGATGTCAACCGCGATGTGGTCAGCAGCGTCATCAAAAGCTTCGTGTTCGGCATCGCCGTGACCTTTACCGCCGTGTTCCAGGGTTACCACGTCAAGCCGACCCCGGCCGACGTGGCGCGCGCCACCACGCGCACCGTCGTCATTGCCTCGCTGCTGGTGCTGGGGCTGGACTTCGTGATGACGGCCCTGATGTTCACACAATAAATAGCAAACAAATAAGAATCGCTTCGTTTGGCCGCGCACAGACGGCCTGAATATTAGGAAATATTATGCACCGTAAAATCATCGATATCTGGGTCGGCTTGTTCGTCCTGTTGGGCGCTGCCGCTGTGTTGTTTTTGGCACTGCAGGCAGGGAACATGAGCTCGCTCTCGTTTGCCGAGACCTACGCCGTCACCGGTAAATTCGATAACATTGGTGGATTGAAGCCGCAGGCGCCAGTCAAGAGCGCCGGGGTCGTTGTCGGCCGGGTGGGCGACATCAGTTTCGACGATAAAACCTACCAGGCCATGGTGCGCCTTGACCTGGACCCGAACTACAAGTTCCCGAAAGATTCGTCGCTCAAGATTCTGACCGCGGGTCTGCTGGGCGAGCAATACATCGGCATCGAACCGGGCGGCGACACGAAAAATCTCGTCGACGGCGATCGCATTAACCGTACGCAATCGGCCACCGTGCTGGAAGACCTGATCAATCAGTTCATCTACAGCAAGGCTGCCGACGGAAAAGAAAGCAGCAAATGAACAGCAAAAACATGAAAAGCCTGCCACGTTGGACCGCCATGACCCTGGCGGCAGCCGCCTGCGCGCTGGCGGCCGGTTGCGCCACCCCGAGCAACCCGCAAGACCCGCTCGAAAAATTCAACCGCGCTACCTTCGCCTTCAACGACACGGTCGATCGCGTGGCCCTCAAGCCGGCCGCGACCGCGTACAAGAAAGTGCTGCCGGGCTTCGTGCAAACCGGTGTCAGCAATTTCTTCGGTAACTTGTCGGACATCTGGAGCTCGGCGAATAACCTGATGCAGGGCAAGGGCGAAGACGGCGCGACCGATTTCATGCGCTTCGCCCTGAATTCCACCTTCGGCATCGCCGGCATCCTCGACATCGCGTCGGAAGCGGGCTTGCAGAAACACAACGAAGATTTCGGCCAGACGCTGGGCGTGTGGGGCATTCCTTCGGGTCCCTACTTGATGTTGCCATTGTTGGGCCCATCTACGATTCGTGACACCGCTGCATTGCCTGCCGACCTGTGGGCCGATCCCTGGGCCTACAAGGACCCGGTGAACGTGCGCAACATCGGCATCGGCGTGCGTGCGATCGACCAGCGCGCTTCCGTGCTGGAAGCATCGAACCTGTTCGAGGAAGCCGCGCTCGACCGTTACGAGTTCATCCGTGACGGTTACCTGCAACGCCGCCAGAGCCGCGTGTTCGACGGCGAATCGGCTCCCGGGAAAGAGGCGCCGAAAGGCGAATCGAAGGATGCGCCGGCAGCCAACACCCAGGTCGTGCCTGCGCCGGCCACGAGCGCCACCGAAACGCAGCGGAAGTAATAGTTCGAAGGCCCGCCTGCAGCACGCATGACGCGTTGCGCAGGCCTCCTCCTCACCATTCAAAAGAGAGCTTATGAAACCAATCGCCCAACTGATCGCCACCGCAGCAACCCTCGTGTTCGCCACCAGCGTCATCGCCGCACCGGCCCCGGCCAGCAACGAGGCACCGGACGTGCTCGTCAAGCGCATCAGCGCCGACGTCATCGAGACCGTGAAAGCCGACAAGGACATCCAGGCCGGCAACCGCAACCGCATCATGGAACTGGTCAACTCGAAGATCCTGCCGTATGTCGACGCCGAGAAAATGACGGCGCAGGCAGCCGGCCGCTTCTGGCGCCAGGCCACCCCGGACCAGCAAAAGCGCTTGTCGGAAGAATTCCGCACGCTGCTCGTCTACACCTATTCGGGCGCGCTGTCGCAGATCAAGAACGAAACCGTCGAATTCAAGCCGATGCGTTCGGAAGCGACCGACACCGACGTCGAAGTGCGCTCGCAGGTGAACGTCACCCGCGGCGAGCCGATCACCCTGAACTATCGCCTGGCCAAGGCCAACGGCGGCTGGAAGATCTACGACATCAACGTGCTGGGCGCCTGGCTGGTCGAGACCTATAAAGGCACCTTTGCCGCCGAGATCAACAAGTCGGGCGTCGATGGCCTGATCACCAAGCTGGCCGACCGTAACCGCCAGCTGGCGAGCAAGCCGCTGAAGGCGCCAAAATAAACATGGCTGAAGCAAATCCCATGCTGTCGCTCGACGCCCTGACCTTCGAGACCGCGCAAGCGGCGTTGGAGCAGGGCTGCGCCGCGATCCAGGCCGGCGAGACCGTGTTCGACCTGGGTGGCGTGCGCGCCGCCGATTCGTCCGGCGTAGCCCTGCTGCTGGCCTGGCAGCGGCGGGCACGGGATGCCGGACAGAAGCTTACGTTTATCAATGTGCCGGGCAATATCGATGCCCTGACGCATTTGTATGGACTGGATGGCTTGCTGGCACGTTCGTAATTGCGCGCAATCGGCCATCCTCGTTGCAAACGAGATGGCGCTGTCAGGCAGGGTGGGCACCTGTGCCCACGCGTGAACGTCGCGTCATCGACAAGACAGGCAGCGCCGCCAGCTGCTCGCATCCTTGCTCCCCATGCCGCCAGGCTCTTGTATTTCCAATTTCCCCTATAATGGGTCGTTTCCCCGCCCGGTTTTCGCGCGCCTGTGCCGCGACCTCTTCGAAGAATAATGACAGCGATCCAGATTAACAGCGTCGAGAAAAGCTATAAGGGCTTCAAGGCCCTGAAAGGCGTTTCCCTGACCATCGAACAGGGCGAGTTCTTCGGCCTGCTCGGTCCCAACGGGGCCGGCAAGACGACCCTGATTTCCACCATCGCCGGCCTGATCCGGCCCGATGTCGGCAGCGTCAAGATCCACGGCCACGATGTCGTGACCGACTTCCGCGAAGCGCGCCGCAAACTCGGCGTGGTGCCGCAGGAACTCGTGTTCGATCCCTTCTTCACGGTGCGCGAGACGCTGCGCTTGCAGTCGGGCTATTTCGGCATCAAGAACAACGACAAGTGGATCGACGAGGTGATGGACAACCTCGATCTGACCAACAAGGCCGACGTCAACATGCGCGCCCTGTCGGGCGGCATGAAGCGGCGCGTGCTGGTGGCCCAGGCCCTGGTGCACAAACCGCCCGTCATCGTGCTCGACGAGCCGACCGCCGGCGTCGACGTCGAACTGCGCCAGACCCTGTGGAAATTCATTTCGCGCCTGAACCGCGAAGGCGGGCACACGGTCGTGCTCACCACGCACTACCTGGAAGAAGCGCAAGCCATGTGCCAGCGCGTGGCGATGCTGAAATCGGGGCAAGTCGTGGCACTCGACACGATGAGCGCGCTGCTGCGCCGCGTGTCCGGCTCCCAATTGATCGTGCATTTGAACAGCGGCGAGTTACCGCCTGACCTGCGCCACCTCGTCTCGCACGACGAACACGGCAATGGCAGTGGCAACAAATACAGCCTGCGCGTGAACGACTACGCCGAGGTCGAGCCGATCCTGGCGCGCCTGCGCGAGAGCGGCGCCGTCATCGACGAGATGCAGCTGCAACAGGCCGATCTCGAAGATATCTTTATTCAAATTATGGAAAAGGGCGCGCTGTGAGTGTCGTTTCTGTCGGTTTCCGCACCCTGTTCTACAAAGAGATGCTGCGCTTCTGGAAGGTCGCGACGCAAACCATCGCCGCGCCGATCCTGACGGCCATGCTCTACCTGCTGATCTTCGGCCATGTGCTCGAAGGCCGGGTCGAAGTGTATCCGGGGGTCAGCTATACCGCCTTCCTGGTGCCCGGCCTGGTGATGATGAGCGTGCTGCAAAACGCATTCGCGAATGCGTCCTCGTCGCTGATCCAGTCGAAGATCACGGGGAACCTGGTGTTCATCCTGCTGCCGCCGCTGTCGCACTGGGAAATCCTGCTGGCCTATGTAGCGGCCTCGGTGGTGCGCGGCGTGGCCGTCGGCGCCGGCGTGTTCGCGATCACCGCCTGGTTTGCGCACCTGAGCTTTGCCGCGCCGCTCTGGATCATCGTCTTCGCCCTGCTGGGCGCGGCCATCCTGGGCACGCTGGGCGTGATCGCCGGTATCTGGGCCGATAAATTCGACCAGCTGGCCGCGTTCCAGAACTTCCTGATCATGCCGGCCACCTTCCTGGCGGGGGTCTTCTATTCGATCCATTCGCTGCCGCGCTTCTGGCAGGCGGTCTCGCATTTCAACCCGTTCTTTTATATGATTGACGGGTTCCGCCACGGCTTCTTCGGCCAGTCCGATATCTCGCCGTGGACCAGCCTTGCCATCGTTTCCGCCTTCTTCGCGGTGCTCGCGGCAGTGGCGATCAACCTGCTGCGCGGCGGTTACAAGTTACGTCACTGAGTGCCGTCCTTGAACCGCATTGACTATATAAATCTAGGAACTATCGTGTCGACCACTCCAGAACTGATCCACAGCTATATCGAAAACGGCCTGCAATGCACGCATTTGACGGTCGAAGGCGATGGACGCCATTTTTCCGCCCTGATCGTCTCGCCGGCGTTTGCCGGCAAGCGCCCGATCCAGCGCCACCAGCTGGTGTATGCGGCGCTGGGCGACCGCATGCGTGAAGAAATCCACGCGCTGTCGATGAAAACGCTCACGCCTGAAGAATACGGAGGCTAAATGGACAAGCTGCAAATCGTTGGCGGCAAACGCCTGCATGGCGAGATCGCGATCTCGGGTGCCAAGAACGCGGCGCTGCCGATCCTGTGCGCGGGCCTGCTCACCGCCGGCGACCTCGAACTGTCGAACGTGCCGCGCCTGCACGACGTCAAGACCATCCTGAAACTGCTCGAGCAGACCGGGCTGAAGGTCACGCAGCTCAGTGGGGACGACAGCGAAAACGTCACCCTGAACGGTGCCAACATCACCAGCCTGGAAGCGCCGTACGAATTGGTGAAAACCATGCGCGCCTCGATCCTGGTGCTGGGCCCCCTGCTGGCGCGCTTCGGCGAAGCCAAGGTGTCGCTGCCGGGCGGCTGCGCGATCGGTTCGCGTCCGGTCGACCAGCACATCAAGGGTCTGCGCGCGATGGGCGCCGAGATCACGATCGAAGGCGGCTACATCTACGCCAAAGCGAAAAAACTCAAAGGCGCGCGCATCCTGACCGACATGATCACCGTCACCGGGACCGAGAACCTCTTGATGGCGGCGACCCTGGCCGAAGGCGAGACAGTGCTGGAAAACGCCGCGCGCGAGCCGGAAGTGACGGACCTGGCGAATCTGCTGGTAGCCATGGGCGCCAAGATCGAGGGCATCGGCACCGACCGCCTGGTGATCCAGGGCGTGGCCGAACTGCACGGCGCCAAGCACGCCGTCATCTCCGACCGCATCGAGGCGGCGACCTTCCTGTGCGCGGTGGCCGCCACCGGCGGCGACATCGTCTTGACGAATACCCGCACCGACATCTTCGACGTCGCGCTCGATAAACTGCGCGAAGTCGGCCTGCAGATGGACATCACGCAGAACACGATCCGCGCGCGCATGGATGCGCGGCCGCAGCCGGTCTCGTTCCGCACCACCGAATACCCGGGCTTCCCGACCGACATGCAGGCCCAGTTCATGGCCGTGAACACGATCGCCAGCGGCCCGAGCCGCGTGACCGAAACGATTTTCGAAAACCGTTTCATGCACGTGCAAGAGATGAACCGCCTCGGCGCGACCATTTTCACGGAAGGCAATACCGCGCTGATCAAAGGCGTCGAACGCCTGGTGGGCGCGCCCGTGATGGCGACCGACCTGCGCGCCTCGGCTTCGCTGGTGATCGCCGCCATGGCGGCCGAAGGCACGACCATCATCGAGCGCATCTATCACCTCGACCGCGGCTACGACCGCATGGAAGTGAAACTCTCGAAGGTCGGCGCCGAGATCGTGCGCATCAAGGCGTGAAGGTGAGCATGAGCATCGCAACCCAATCGACCGACCCGGGCCTGATCCTGGCCTTGTCCAAAGGCCGGATTTTCGAGGACACGCTGCCGCTGCTGGAAGCGGCCGGCATCACCGTGCTTGAAAATCCCGAGACCTCGCGCAAGCTGATCCTGGCCACCAACGACCCCGGCGTGCGCGTGCTGATCGTGCGCGCCTCGGACGTGCCGACCTATGTCCAGTACGGCGCGGCCGACTTCGGCGTGGCCGGCAAGGACGTGCTGCTCGAGCATGGCGGCGAAGGCCTGTACCAGCCGGTCGACCTGAACATCGCCGCCTGCCGCATGTCGGTGGCGGTGAACGCGGGCTTCGACTACGAAAGCGCCGTGCGCCAGGGCGCGCGTTTGCGCGTGGCGACCAAGTTCGTCAACACCGCGCGCCAGCACTTCGCCTCGAAAGGCGTGCACGTCGACCTGATCAAGCTGTACGGCTCGATGGAACTGGCGCCGCTGGTCGGCTTGTCGGACGCCATCGTCGACGTGGTCTCGACCGGTAACACGCTGCGTGCCAACAACCTGGTCGAGGTCGAGAAGATCATGGAGATCTCCTCGCGCCTGGTCGTCAACCAGGCGGCCTTGAAACTCAAGCGCGAGCGGCTGCAACCCATCATCGAAGCCTTTGAACGGGCGTCGAAACAACTTACGCAATAAGGCAGAACCCCATGGCTGTACAGATCCGCACCCTCGACTCCACCCACGACGGTTTTACTGAGCAGCTCCATGCGCTGCTCGCCTTTGAGGCCGAGACGGACGACGCGATCGAGTCAGCCGTGGGCCGCATCCTGGCCGACGTCAAACAGCGCGGCGACGCCGCGGTCCTGGAATACACCAACCGCTTCGACCGCGTCACGGCGCCCGGCATGGCGGCCTTCGACCTCTCGCAGGAAGAACTGCAGGCGGCGCTGGACGGCTTGCCGGAAGCCCAGCGCGCCGCGCTGCGCACGGCGGCCGAGCGCATCCGCGCCTTCCACGAACGCCAGAAGCAGGAGCTCAACGGCTTCAGCTATACCGAAGCCGATGGCACGGTACTCGGCCAGCGCGTCACGCCGCTCGACCGGGTCGGCATCTATGTCCCGGGCGGCAAGGCCGCGTATCCATCCTCGGTGCTGATGAACGCGATTCCGGCGCAGGTGGCGGGGGTCAAGGACATCGTGATGGTGGTGCCGACCCCGGACGGCGTCAAGAACCCGATGGTGCTGGCCGCCGCCGCGATTGCCGGCGTGACGCGCGTGATCACGATCGGCGGCGCGCAAGCCGTGGCCGCGCTGGCCTACGGCACCGAGACCATTCCACCGGTGGATAAAATCGTCGGCCCCGGCAACGCCTATGTCGCCGCCGCCAAGCGCCGCGTGTTCGGCGTCGTCGGGATCGACATGATCGCGGGACCGTCGGAGATCCTGGTGCTGTGCGACGGCACCACCGATCCGGACTGGGTCGCGATGGACTTGTTCTCGCAGGCCGAGCACGACGAACTGGCGCAGGCGATCCTGCTGTGTCCGGACGCCGACTACATCGCGCGCGTGGAAGCGAGCATCCATAAACTGCTGCCGACCATGCCGCGCCAGGAGACCATCGTCACGTCGCTGACCGACCGCGGCGCATTGATCAAAGTGCGCGACATGGACGAAGCCTGCGCGATCGCCAACGACATCGCCGCCGAGCACCTCGAGATCTCGGCCGAGAACCCGCAGCAGTGGGCCGATAAAATCCGCCACGCCGGCGCCATGTTCCTCGGCCAGTTCTCGTCCGAAGCGCTGGGCGACTATTGCTGCGGCCCGAACCACGTGCTGCCGACCTCGCGCACGGCGCGTTTCTCTTCCCCGCTGGGCGTCTACGATTTCCAGAAGCGCTCCTCGGTGCTGCAGGTGAGCGAAGCGGGCGCCCAGACGCTCGGTAAAGTCGCGGCCGAACTGGCCTATGGCGAAGGCTTGCAGGCGCACGCGCGCAGCGCAGAATTCCGGCTGAAGAAGCCATGACGGACTGGGTCAACCAGGTCTACTGCGAGGATGCGCTGGCGGGACTGGCGCGCATCCCCGATGCTTCCATCGACCTGATCCTGACCGACCCGCCCTACAACCTCGGCAAGGACTACGGCAACGGCTCCGACCAGCAAAGCGTCGAAGCCTACCTGGCCTGGACCGAGCAGTGGATCGACGCCGTGCTGCCGAAATTGAAACCCAACGGCAGCCTGTACATCTTCCTCACCTGGCGCTTCGCGCCCGAGATCTTCGTGATGCTGAAAAAACGCATGACGATGATGAACGAGATCATCTGGGACCGGCGCGTGCCCTCGATGGGCGGCAGCGTGCGCAGTTTCAGTTCGGTGCACGACACCATCGGCTTCTTCGTCAACCGCAAGGATTACTACTTCGATCTCGATTCCGTCCGCATTCCCTACGACGCGGCGACCAAGAAGGCGCGCTCGCGCTCGATTTTCATCGGCGCCAAGTGGCTCGAGGTCGGCTACAACCCGAAGGATTTATGGAGCGTGTCGCGCCTGCACCGCGAGCATCCGGAGCGCGCCGACCACCCCACGCAAAAGCCGCTCGAAATCATCGAGCGCATGATCAAGGCGTCCTGCCCACCCGGCGGCGTCGTATTGGATCCTTTCATGGGCAGCGGCACCACGGCCATCGCCGCGCGCGGCCTTGGCCGCCAGTACACCGGTTTCGAACTGAATCCGGAGTACTGCGCCATCATCGCAGCGCGCCTGGCCGCGCCGGCGCCGAGCCCCACCATCAAACAACGCAAGAGCATCGCGCGCGCAGCCAAGGCTGTGATCCGCGCCGCCAGCGCCACCGAGGAACAAGCATGAGCTTCATCGACAACCTGATCGCCAACGTGATCCGCGAAGACATCCGCGCCGACACTGCCTATGCCGTGCCCGACGCGAGCGGTTTCATCAAGCTCGATGCGATGGAAAACCCGTACGAATTGCCGCGCGAACTGCGCGAGGAACTCGGGCGGCGCCTGGCCGACGCGGTGCTGAACCGCTATCCGGTGGCCTCGTATGCGACGCTGAAGGAGAAAGTACAGGACAAGCTGGGCATCCCGGCCGGCTACGATGTCCTGCTCGGCAACGGCTCCGATGAGCTGATCCAGATCGTCGCGACCACGGTCGCCAACCAGAAGCGGCGCGCCACCGTGCTGGCGCCGGTGCCGGCCTTCGTCATGTACGCGCGCTCGGCCCAGTTCGCCGGCGCCGATTTCGTCGGCGTGACATTGAAAGCCGACTTCTCGCTCGACATGGAGGCCATGCTGGCCGCGATCGCCCTGCACCAGCCGGCCGTCGTGTTCCTGGCTTACCCGAACAACCCGACCGGCAACCTGTTCAGTATTGCGGACATCGACGCCATCATCGCGGCCGTCGGCGACAAGGGCATCGTCGTGATCGACGAAGCCTACCAGCCGTTCGCCGGCACCACGCTCATGCACCTGCTGCTCGCGCACGCGAACGTGGTCGTGATGCGCACCGTCTCGAAGCTCGGCCTGGCCGGCATCCGCCTCGGCTACATGACGGCGCATCCGCAGCTCTTGGCCGAATTCGAGAAGGTGCGTCCGCCGTATAACGTCAACGTGCTGACCCAGGTGGCGGCCGAGTTCGTGCTCGACCATATCGAGGTGCTCGACGCCCAGGCCGCCAGCATCATCGCCGAGCGCGAGCGCATGATGCCCGAACTGGCGGCGCTGGACGGAGTCGAAGTATTTCCATCGAAGGCGAATTTCATCGCCCTGCGCGTGCCGGACGCCGCCGACGTCTGCGCGAAACTCTTCGCTTCCAAGGTGCTGATCAAAAATTTGAGTAAAATGCAGGGATCGCTGGCCAATTGCATCCGTGTCACGGTCAGCACCCCGGAAGAAAATTCCGCATTCCTGAATGCCCTGAAGGCGGCCCTCGCGCCAGCCTGACTCGACGAGCTCCTTTCATGACCCGCACCGCAGACATCACTCGCAACACCAACGAGACGCAAGTACGCGTCTCGATCAATCTGGACGGCACCGGCCGCCAGAAACTGAACACCGGCGTGCCCTTCCTCGATCACATGCTCGACCAGATCGCGCGCCACGGCATGTTCGACCTCGAAGTCGAAGCCGTGGGCGACCTGCACATCGACGCCCACCACACGGTCGAGGACACCGGCATCACGCTCGGCATGGCGGTGGCCAAGGCCGTCGGCGACAAGAAGGGCATGACCCGCTACGGCCACGCCTACGTGCCGCTGGACGAGGCGCTGTCGCGCGTGGTGATCGATTTCTCGGGCCGTCCCGGCCTGGAAATGCACATCCCGTGGACGCGCGCGATGATCGGCAGCTTCGACGTGGACCTCACCGGCGAATTCTTCCGCGGCTTCGTCAACCACGCCGGCGTGACCCTGCACATCGATAACCTGCGCGGCGTGAACGCGCACCACCAGTGCGAAACCGTCTTCAAGGCCTTCGGGCGCGCGCTGCGCATGGCGACCACGCTGGACGAGCGCGCGGCCGGCATTATCCCGTCGACCAAAGGCAGCCTGTAAACACCATGGCGAACAAGATCGTAGTGGTCGATGGGCTGGGCAACCTGCGCTCGGTGGCGCAAGCCCTGCGCGCCGCCGCGCCGGAAGCGGACATCCTGGTGTCGAACCAGGCGCACGACATCGATGCGGCCGACCGCATCGTGCTGCCGGGGCAGGGCGCGATGCGCGACTGCATGGCCAGCCTGCGCGCATCCGGCGCCGAGGAGGCGCTGCTGCGCGCCGTCAGGAACCGTCCCGTGATGGGCGTGTGCGTCGGCGAGCAGATGCTGTTCGACGAGAGCGAAGAAAACGGCGGCACGCCGGGCCTGGGCCTGTTGCCCGGCAAGGTGGTGCGGTTCCAGTTAGATGGAAAGTTGCAGGCCGACGGCTCGCGCTTCAAGGTTCCGCAGATGGGCTGGAACCGGGTGCGCCAGACGCGCGCCCATCCCTTGTGGGACGGCGTCGAGGACGGCAGCTATTTCTATTTCGTGCACAGCTATTACGTCGCGCCCGAGGTGGCCAGCGACACCATCGGCGAAGCCGACTACGGCGGCGCCTACACCTGCGCCGTCGCGCGCGAGAATATCGTCGCCACCCAGTTCCACCCCGAAAAAAGCGCGGCCGCCGGGCTGCGCCTGTATCGCAATTTCACCCACTGGAATCCTTGAACTTTCACCGTTTCCGTTCACTTTACCGACAACGACCATGCTGCTGATCCCCGCCATCGACCTGAAAGACGGTCACTGCGTTCGCCTTCAACAAGGCGATATGGACCTCGCCACCGTCTTCTCCGAAGACCCCGCCCAAATGGCCCTGCATTGGCTGCAAAAAGGCGCGCGCCGCCTGCACCTGGTCGACCTGAACGGCGCCTTCGCGGGTAAGCCGAAGAACGAGCCGGCCATCAAATCGATCCTGCAAGTGGTGCGCGAATTCGCCGAAGAAAACGGCATCGACGAGATTCCGGTCCAGCTGGGCGGCGGCATCCGCGACCTCGACACCATCGAGCGCTACCTCGACGACGGCATCAGCTACATCATCGTCGGCACCGCCGCCGTGAAAAACCCGGGCTTCCTGCACGACGCCTGCGGCGCCTTCCCCGGTTCCATCATCGTCGGCCTCGACGCGAAAGACGGCAAGGTCGCCACCGACGGCTGGAGCAAGATGAGCGGCCACGAAGTCATCGACCTGGCCCAGAAGTTCGAGGGCTATGGCGTCGAATCGATCATCTATACCGACATCGGCCGCGACGGCATGATGGGCGGCATCAACATCGAAGCGACCGTGCGCCTGGCGCAAGCGGTGCGCATCCCGATCATCGCTTCCGGCGGCCTGCACAACCTGGCCGACGTCGAGGCGCTGTGCGCGGTGCAGGACGAAGGCATCGAAGGCGTGATCTGCGGCCGCTCGATCTACGAAGGCACGATCGACCTCGCCTCGGCCCAGGCGCGCGCCGACGAACTGACCGAGGGCGAACAGGCGTAACGCGCCTCGCAAGACTATGCTCGCAAAACGCATCATCCCCTGCCTCGACGTGACCGGCGGGCGCGTCGTCAAGGGCGTCAATTTCACCGAGCTGCGCGATGCCGGCGACCCGGTCGAAATCGCACGCCGCTATGACGGGCAAGGCGCCGACGAAATCACCTTCCTCGACATCACCGCGTCCTCCGACAACCGCGACCTGATCCTGCCGATCATCGAAGCGGTGGCCTCGACGGTCTTCATTCCGCTGACCGTCGGCGGCGGCGTGCGCAAGGTGGCCGATGTGCGCCGCCTGTTGAATGCCGGTGCCGACAAGGTCAGCATGAACACTTCGGCCGTGCAGGATCCGCAACTGGTGTTCGATGCCTCGCAAAAGCACGGTTCGCAGTGCATCGTGGTGGCGATCGACGCCAAGCAGGTCGCACCCGGCAAATGGGAAGTGTTTACCCACGGCGGACGCAACGCCACCGGCATGGATGCGGTGGAATGGGCCATTCAACTCGAACGGCTGGGCGCGGGCGAACTGCTGTTGACCAGCATGGACCGCGACGGCACCAAATCCGGCTTCGACCTGGGCCTGACGCGCGCCGTCTCGGACGCGGTCGGGATTCCCGTGATCGCCTCGGGCGGCGTCGGCGGCCTGCAAGACCTGGCCGACGGCGTCTTGCAAGGCCATGCGGACGCGGTGCTGGCCGCTTCCATTTTTCACTATGGGCAGCACACGGTCGGCGAAGCCAAGCGCTTCATGGCGGACCTGGGCATCCCGATGCGCCTGGAGTGAGCATGCCGCATTCGACGACCAACGCCTCCTGGCTGAAGAAAGTGCGCTGGGACGAAAACGGCCTGGTGCCGGTGATCGCCCAGGAAGCGAGCACGGGCGACATATTGATGTTCGCCTGGATGAACCGCGACGCCCTGGCGCGCACCGCGGAACTGGGCGAAGCCGTGTACTGGAGCCGCTCCCGTAAAAAGCTCTGGCACAAGGGCGAAGAATCCGGGCATACGCAAAAAGTGCTGGAGATGCGCCTCGATTGCGACGAAGACGTGGTGCTGCTGAAGATCGAGCAGCGTGGGGGCATCGCCTGTCACACCGGGCGCCACTCCTGCTTCTACCAGAAGTTCGATGGCGAGGACTGGCAGGCGGTGGAGCCGGTGCTGCAGGATCCGGAAACGATTTATATGAATACGAAGAAGACACCATGAGCACAACCCTGGCGCGCCTGGCGCAAACGATCGAATCGCGCAAGCCGGTCAACGGCGGCGACCCGGCAACCTCGTATGTCGCCAAGCTGTTTTCGAAGGGCGACGACGCGATCCTGAAAAAGATCGGAGAAGAAGCCACCGAGACGGTGATGGCGGCGAAAGACGCGCGTGTCTCGGGCGATGCTTCCGGGTTGCTGTACGAAGTGGCCGACCTGTGGTTCCATTCGCTGGTGCTGCTGGCAAAATTCGACCTTTCCCCGCAGCAGGTGCTCGACGAACTGGCGCGCCGCGAAGGCCTGTCCGGGCTCGATGAAAAGGCGGCGCGCGCCGACGCCTGATGGCGCCCGGCGGGATTGCCGCGTCATCGTTCTGAACTATTGGAGACAACATGGATAACTGTATTTTCTGCAAGATCGCGGCCAAACAAATCCCGGCGCAGGTCGTCTTCGAAGACGAGGACGTTCTCGCCTTCAAGGACATCAATCCGGCGGCGCCGGTGCACATCCTGGTGATCCCGAAGCGGCACGTCGACACCCTGTCCGACGTCACCGAGGAACACACTGCGCTGCTGGGCAAGATGCTGGCGCTGGCGCCCAAGCTGGCGGCTGAACACGGCGTGGCGGTGACGACGGACGCCGACGGCAAGCGCAGCGGCGGCTATAAAACCCTGATCAACAGCGGGCCGAACGGCGGGCAGGAAGTCTATCATTTGCACCTGCACATGTATGGCGGCGCGCGTCCCTGGCGCGGCCTGGGCACCTGAACCGGATTGCTAAGCTATTACTAAGAACCTATCCCAGTAGGGAGGAGGAAGTTGATGACGATGCATGGCAAGCGGGGGCAAGGCGCGAGGAGGCCGCATGGCGAGCCATGCAACGACAAGCAACGCAGCAGCCGCTTGTCAGGCGCGTCAGCAACGACTCATTCCCTACTGGGATAGGTTCTAAGCCGTGCCAGCGCCCGCATGGCTTATACTGGCGCGGTACGCTTCAATGATTATGGGCATCCGTGCCCGCTGAGGAGATAAAGATGGGTTCGATGAGCATTTGGCACTGGGTAATCGTGCTGGTCGTGGTCGTGCTGCTGTTCGGCACCAAGAAGCTGGGCAATGTTGGTTCCGACATCGGCAAGGCCGTCAAAGGTTTTAAAGATGGCGTCAAGGGCGAAGAAGAAAAGACGACCACGACGACCACGACGACCGTCCACCCGACCCAGCACGTAGCGGATAAATCGACGATCGACGTCGAAACCCGCGAAAAGCACCGTTCGTAATCCGGTCGGCGCACCATGATCGACCTGGGACTGTCGAAGCTCGCCATCATCGGTGTGGTGGCGCTGATCGTGATCGGCCCTGAAAAGCTGCCGAAAGTGGCGCGCATGGCCGGCACCTTGTACGGCCGCGCCCAGCGCTACCTGCACGAGGTCAAGTCCGAGGTCAGCCGCGAAATCCAGCTCGACGAGTTGCGCAACCTGCACAAGGAAGTGCACGACAGCGCCGCCGAGTTCAAGTCCGATGTCGAGTTCCACATGCAGAACAGCATCGGCGAGGTCGAGTCGGCCTGGCGCGGCGACATCCAGCCGAGCGCCCCGGCGCCGTTGGCCAGCATGGATAATCTCGAGCGCAAGGCGAAGGACTTCCGGCGCAAGAAGCTGGTCCGTTCGTCCGCCGTGCCGGCCTGGTACAAGCACCGCAACGGCAGCAAGACCCGGGTCCTGTCGGGCGCCGCCCGCGTGCGCAAGTTCCGTCCCGGCGCGAAATCCACGAATTCCTTTTTCTAGATCTACATGACCGAAGAAGCGCCAGTCGAAGAAACCTTCATCTCCCACCTCATCGAACTGCGCGATCGCCTGGTGAAAGCCATCATCGGCGTGGCGATCATCTGTATCGGCTTGATGATCTGGCCGGGGCCGAAGGAAATCTACGACTTCCTCGCCGAGCCGATGCTCGCCTCCCTGCCGCCCGGTGCGAAGATGATCGCCACCGGCGTCGTCGCGCCCTTCCTGGTGCCGATGAAGGTCACCTTGATGTTCGCCCTGATCGTCGCGCTGCCCTGGGTCTTCTACCAGATGTGGGCCTTCGTCGCCCCCGGCCTGTACACCCACGAAAAGCGCCTGGTGCTGCCGCTGGTGTTCTCGTCCTCGCTGCTGTTCATCGGCGGCGTCGCCTTCTGCTACTTCCTCGTCTTCGGCCGCGTGTTCCACTTCATCGCCGAATTCGCGCCGTCCTCGATCGCCGTGATGCCCGATATCGAAAACTACCTCGACTTCGTGATGTCGATGTGCCTGGCCTTCGGCGCCACCTTCGAGGTGCCGGTGGTGGTCGTGATCCTGGTGCGCATGGGGATCGTCAGCGTCGAAAAACTGAAATCGATCCGCCCCTACATCATCGTCGGCGCCTTCGTCATCGCCGCCATCGTCACCCCGCCGGACGTGGTCAGCCAGCTCTCGCTGGCCATTCCGATGTGCCTGTTGTTCGAGCTGGGTTTGCTGGTCTCGCCGCTGTTCGTGCGCATGACGCAGGCGCCGGAAGAGCCGGCGTAAAGGTCGCGTAACACCTCAACCAAGCCGGGCTCGCCCGGCTTTTTGTTTACCCGCCTGGTGTGATCGAACCAAGCTGCGCCACTACCTCGGCCTCGCGCCCGGCGCCGATCAATTCGGCCGGCGTCCTGCCCGCGAAAGCCGCCAGCGGCGCCTCCATCCAGGCGCTGGCCGCGGCGTCGCTGCCCAGCACGCGCCGCACGTCGTGCATGACGGTGTAATAAGTCTGCGCCTTGCGTGACTGCGCCTCGAAACGGGCGCGCAGCGCGCCCAGGGAGTCGGGCGTGACGGGTGCGTCTTGGGTCATGACAATCCTATGCTAAGAGTGATTATTCCTGGTCCGCCGTCACCAGCGCCGCGGCCAGGTCGCGCAACTGCGCCGCCAGGGTCGCGTCCAGGCCCGGCACCGACTGCGCCAGCACCTCGAGCGACAAGGCGATTTCGTGCGCACGTTCGGCCAGCAAGGCCGCGCCGGCGCCGGCCTGGGGCAGGGCCAGGGCGCTACGCGGCAAGTGGAAATTCATGCCCGCTTGGGGGCCGGGTGCGCCGCCGGCCGGCAAGGTCGTCAGCAGCACGCTGAGCGCGTTCAGCACATGCATCAGGCCGACGGCGCCATTGATCCGCAGCCGGCGCTGGGCGACCCCTTGCACGCTGCCGGTGCCGCTCGCGAGCATGCGCAGCATCAGGCCATCGGTCGCATTCGCCAGGTCGAGCACGCGCGCGCTGTCGGGCGCGTCGACCTGCACGCCGGGCGCCTCGCCAAGCGGCGCGAACATCAAGGGGTCGGCAAGGACGGGCCGGTGCGGCGTGAAGCCGGGATCGTCGCGCAGGAAGGCGTCGTATTCGGCGGCCATGGCGACGAAGCGCGCATAGTGCGACTCTTCGTTGTCCTGGCGTCCTCCCTCTCCCTGTTCGATGATCACGTCGACCGCCTGCAGCGCGCTTTTCAAATCGGTGACCGTTACCAGGCCGGGCAGGTCCATGATGGCCGGTCCCAGCTGCACGTCCGGGTGGCCGACAAACAAGGCGCTTTCGCCGAGACGTTCGGCCAGGGTGTCGAAACCCTGTCCGATGCCGCGGTACAGGTGGCCGACCGTATCAAAATCTTCGGCGGTGGGCGTGAGGCGCGTCCGGTGCGGGCGGCGTTCATAAGGGGCCGATTCGAAGCCCTGCGCCTGCGCCATCTCCATCCCTTCGGGACGCTCGAGATAGACGAAGTGGTCGAGCGTGGCGCGTGTCAGCGGCGCCAGGCGCACCACCAGGCTGGCCGGATGGTAGCCCGCGGGGACCGGGAAATTCTGGCGCCGGAAGTGGGGCGGCGAGCCGATGCTCATCAAGAGATTGTTGACCGTGGCCAGGTGCGCCATTTCTTCCATGGCGACGCTGCGGATCTCCTTGCGCCAGCGCTCGATGGCCGCCAACTGGTCCGGCGTTACGCCTTCGGCGACCGATTGCTTCAGGCGCCAGCCGGCGTACAGGTAAGTGCACATCAGGCCGTGCTCGATTTCGGCCGCTTCGGTCAGCAGATCAATGCGCTGTTCGCGGTCGTTGACGCGTACTGCATGCTGGTCGGTCGGGGTAGCCGGGTTCATGCAATCACTATACCGGAAGCCTGTTGCGGACCCGGCATGTGCAAAAAAACATCAACTTACTGAAAACCTGTCGTTACACGCTAACGCATTGATATAATTACGTTTTAACAATCTTGCGCATGCCGCAAGCATTGTCGCCTCTTCTCTTCGTCACCCAAGGAACCCTATGAAACGTCCTAGCTGCCGCACCCTCATGTTCATGGCCATCGCCGGCGCTTTCCCGCTGCAGGCGGTGTTCGCGCAGGAAACCCCTAGCGCGCAGGAGACGCCTGCCGCCACCAAGGAAGGCCAGCGCCTGGACGTCGTGATCGTGACGGCCCAGCGCCGCGCCGAGAACATCAAGGATGTGCCGATGGCGATCACCACGCTCAGCGGCGACCGCCTGGAAGCGGTGAGCGCCGGCGGCCAGGACATCCGTTTCCTGGCCAGCCGCTCGCCCAGCCTGAACGTCGAATCCGACTACGGCCGTTCCTTCCCGCGCTTTTATATCCGCGGCCAGGGCAATACCGACTTCGACCTGAACGCCTCGCAGCCGGTCGGCCTGGTGGTCGACGACATCGTGCAGGAAAGCCCGATGTTGAAGGGCTTCCCTGTGTTCGACGTCGAGCAGGTCGAGGTGCTGCGCGGCCCGCAGGGCACGCTGTTCGGCCGTAATTCGCCGGCCGGCGTCATCAAGTTCGATTCGGTGCGTCCGGTGCTGGGCAAGACCGAGGGCTATGTCACGGCCGGCCTGGGCAACTACGGCGCCATGAACGTCGAAGGCGCCTACAACCTGCCGGTCAGCGACACGGTCGCCGCGCGCGTATCGGTGCAGACCCAGAACCGCGACAACCGCGTCTTCAACAACCGTCCGACCGGCACCCGCGCCTTCGAAGGCTATAGCGACAACGCCGCCCGCCTGCAAGTGCTGGTGCAGCCGAACAAACAGTTCTCGGCGCTGTTCAACGTGCATGCGCGCGACCTCGAGAACAACGCCACGCTGTTCCGCGCGAATATCATCAAGCAGGGCACGAACGAGCTGGTCGACGGCTTCGACTACGACAGCTACCCGACCGACGGCGTCAACAAGCAGTGGCTGAAAACCAAGGGCGCCAACATGCGCCTGCGCTGGAACCTCGACCGCGTGACCCTGCACTCGATCACCGGCTACGAGACGGCCGATTTCTACAGCCGCGCCGACGTCGACGGCGGCTTTGGCGCCGTCTACGCGCAACCGATGGGACCGGGCTTCATTCCCTTCGTCGTCGAGACGGCCGACCTGCTGCCCGAGCACAAGCAGTTGACCCAAGAGTTCCGCGCCGAGTCGAACGTGCCGGGCCCGCTGCAGTGGATCGGCGGCCTGTTCTACTTCAAGGAAGACATCCGCATCGACAGCATCAGCTTCGATTCGCTGGCGCCGGGCAATCCGCAAAATCCGTTCTACGCGACCCAGAACCAGTCGACCAAATCCTGGGCGGCCTTCGGTTCGCTGAACTACACGGTTTCCCAACAGTTCAAGGTGCGCGCCGGTGTGCGCTACACGAGCGACAAGAAGGAGTTTTCGGCGCGCCGTGTCGAGGCCACGACGGCCGGCCCGTTCGGCATCGATAACGACTCGACCAACGTCAGCTGGGACCTGTCCGGCACCTATGCGCTGGACAAGGACACGAACCTGTTCGCGCGCGTCGCCACCGGCTACCGCGCCCCGAGCATGCAGGGCCGCCTGAACGGCCTGGGCGACCGCCCGTCGTTCGCCGAGGCCGAGAAAGCCCTGTCCTACGAGGCCGGCATCAAGCAGGAACTGTTCGACCGCCGTGCGCGCATTTCGGCCAGCGTGTTCCAGTATCGTGTGAAAGACAAGCAGCTCACCGCCGGCAGCGGCGTGATCAACATGAACCAGCTGATCAATGCCGACAAGGTGACCGGCCAGGGCGTCGAGCTCGACTTCCAGGCGGTTCTGACCGACTCGCTGCGCATGACCCTGGGCGGCAGCTACAACGATACCGAGATCAAGGACGGTGCGCTGTTCGTCCAGCAGTGCGGTAACTTCGCCAATACCGGCGGCCGCGCCGGCTGCACCGTGACCGATCCTGCCGGTCCGTTCCCGGGCACGGTGCGCATCGACGGCAACCCGATGCCGCGCGCGCCGAAATGGCAAGCCAACTTCAGCCTGCGCTACACGGTGCCGATGGCGAACGGCGACTTCTTCGCCTACACCGACTGGGCTTACCGCAGCACCTACAACATGTTCTTGTACGAAGCGCGCGAATACAAGGCCAAGTCGATGGTCGAAGGCGGCCTGCGCGTCGGCTACAAGTGGGGTGACGGCAAGTACGAAGTGGCCGCTTTTGCCCGCAACATCACCGACAAGGTGCAAGTGGTCGGCGCCATCGACTTCGACAACCTGACCGGCATCCTGAACGAGCCGCGCACCGTCGGCGCCCAGTTCAAGGTCAATTTTTAAGTTGACCGATCGATGATGAAACCGGCCCGTTCAGCGGGCCGGTTTTTTTTCGTCCGCGCCATGCGTAGGACAGCGCCTAGCCGCGAACGGGGCGACGCCGCATGCGAAGCACGCCGGTTTGCCCTTAGAGTAGGGCCTGTTGCTCACGAAAGGACGGAAATGGATATCGCGCATACCGATCGCCGCGCCGCATTGGCGCCGGCAAGCGCCGAACTGCCCGAGACGACGCGCATCGTGCGCCAGGGCGTGCTGCTGCAGGCGCGCCTGGGGACGGTCGGCGCGATCGAGTTCCTGAAAGCCCGCGCGGTCAGCGGCGCCGTGATCCGCCGGGTGCTGGCGCGCGAGCAGCTGCGCCGCGAGGACCAGGTCGCGCCGGCCCCCGTGCAGGCACGCCGGCTGCGCGCCTAGCAGCGGCAGCGGCAAAAAAAACGCCGGCGTCGAGGCCGGCGTTCGTGCGGGTCGGACCGGGTCAGGTCCCGCTACATTGCGGCAGCGTCTTGCGCGTGTTCAGCGTGCTCGTGCTGTCATCCGGCGAAGCGGTGTTGTCGGTGAACTTGCAGCCGTACTTCGGATCGGCCACCACCGACGGCGTCAGCACATCGTC